>ENA-UOJH01000104-UOJH01000104.1-human-gut-metagenome-genome-assembly--contig:-C148-NODE-104-length-85626-cov-11.395333_pt1 | contig 85626 bp, 60 predicted proteins | sample MGYA00242345_ERZ723892 | MGnify/ENA metagenome assembly ERZ723892 | reverse complement strand
GGCTTGAAATCAGACATGCCGCAGCACTAACGACAGGTGCGAAGCACTGGCATCGCCAAAAGGCTGTTTTTTATGTTTTTGTTTCAGTCCCCCAGTATTTATCCACTGAAGCAACATTGCATCATAACGTAGCGACATGCCTTTGGCATGTTTCGATGCAAACCAACAATGTATCACCGCATTGAAAATATACCAAAGGCATATCCCCACATTATTTTTCCTTAAACCCAATTTGGATTCAGGGAAAAATAGTGGTGGGAAAAGCGCGTGCAATCATAAAAATTTCATTATATTTGTAAGATAGCAATTATTAGAATTGAACAACGATGAATCTTGATAAATTTATTAATATGGCGGATAAGGTGGAGTTTCTTGCCACCACAATTGGTATGCAACTGGTTAGCACTCCCGACCCCAACGAGGCTGTGTGCACTTTGAAGGTGACAAAGGCTGTGAGCCAGCCTGCGGGCTATCTCAACGGTGGCACATCGCTGGCTGTGGCTGAGAATCTTGCTGGCATAGGCAGCACGCTCTTAGACGAGGAGCATTTCCCTATGGGGCTGAATGTGACTGCCAACCACCTGCGATCCGTGCCTATCGGTGCCACCATCAAGGCTGTGGCGAGAATCCTTCACAAGGGAAAAAGCACCCATGTGTGGAATGTGGATATTTTTAACGAGGAAGGACAACTGTGCTTCACCTCTCGTGTCACCAATTATATGCTCGATCTCAAGAACAAGAAATGAAGCCTTTCGCACTCTACCGTATGCCTGGGGAAGCGCTGGCTACCCGTATCACTGCCGCAAAAGCCACAGTGGTGAGCAGTTGCGCCGAACTTAACGGACGCAGTGGCTTTGTGATTGCCCCTTTCTCCCCCACTCCACACGAGCCAATCCTGCTGATTGAGCCAGAAGAAGTGAGTAAATTTGTGCCCGATGCCGATGGTGGCGAGCCTTTCGCCTTTGTAGATGTGGAGTCGTCGAGCAGCAGAGCCGCCTACGCATCTACTTTCCCTGCATTTCACAAAACGCTCACCAACAACACTTTCCGCAAAGTGGTGCTGGCGCGACAGAAAACGGTGGAATGTGGTGGCGAAGTCGATGCCATACGCCTGTTTAACCGTGCGTGCAAACTCTATCCGCTCCAAATGATAGTGCTGGTGTGCGCCGAAGAATGTGGCACTTGGCTGATGGCGACACCCGAAATTCTGCTTCAAGGGCATGGCGACCTGTGGCGCACAATGGCGCTGGCAGGCACAATGAAGGCGTGTGATGAGCAGCAGGGCTGGAGTGTGAAGAACATTCGTGAGCAACGCCTGGTATCGACCTACATCAGCAAATGCCTCGCTTCACACGCCCACGACATCGACTTGCGTGGACCGATGACCGCCCACGCTGGCGCACTGGTGCATCTGAAAAGTGAATTCACCTTCAAACTCAACGATGCCTCAAAGGTGGGCAACTTGATTGACGAACTCTACCCCACGCCTGCCGTTTGCGGCATTCCAAAAGATGCCGCCAGGGAGTTTATCTGCGCCCACGAACCTGCGCCACGCCACTATTACAGCGGCTTTATGGGACCACTGAACATGGGCGGCAATTCCGACCTCTACGTTTCGCTTCGCTGTATGAAGATTGACGGCAAGCGCTGCACGCTTTTCGCTGGCGGTGGACTTATCAGCGACAGCATCGAGCAGCAGGAATGGGAAGAAACCGAAGCTAAAATGGGCACGATGCTCCGATGCCTCAACACCGAATACTAAATCACTCTATATCGCTTAAGAATGTATAGCAACAAGGAAAATATCAATATTCTCACAGCCCTGCTCGTGAGCCACGGCATCACCGACGCTGTGGTTTGTCCCGGCTCACGCAATGCCGCCATTATCCACAATCTGGCGGAGTGTCCAAAAATCAAGTGCCACCCTGTGACCGATGAGCGCAGTGCGGCATTTGTGGCAATGGGTATGGCACAAGCCACTTGCCGACCTGTGGTGGTGTGCGTGACTTCTGGATCAGCCTTGCTCAACACCGCTCCTGCCGTGGCTGAGGCCACCTACCAGCACCAAGGCATCATTGTGATTTCTGCCGACCGCCCTGCCGCATGGATTGGACAAAATGTGGGTCAAACGATTCCACAGCCAGGTGCGCTTGGCTCTTTTGTTGGCAAATGCGTCAACATTCCAGAACCACACACCGACGATGACCGTTGGCACATCAACCGCCTTGTGAACGAGGCGCTGATTGAGGCAAAAAAATATCATCGTCCAAGCGTGCACATCAACGTGCCGTTGAGCGAACCGCTATTTGAATACACAGTGAAGAAATTGCCAAAAGAGCGCGTTATCACGCTTTGGGAAAGCACCTTTGGCTCAGCCGAACCGTTTGTCGACGAATTCACTGCGGCAAAGCGCCCTATGATTGTGGTGGGACAAGTCAATGAACAAACCTCTATCGACACACTCGATTATTTAGAGTTACTCGCCGATAGGGCAATCATCATTCACGAGGCACTGAATGGCTACGATGAATTGTTTGGCATCGACCTCGTGCTCAATGCCATTGAGGGCGTTGACAAAAAATATGTTCCAGATTTCGTTCTTCACATTGGAGGCGAAGTGGTGAGTAAACGCTTGAAATCATTTCTCCAAAGGGCGGAAACCGTGTGGCGCATCTCTCCAAACGGAGAAATCGCCGACACCTATAAAAACATCACAAATGTGATTTATGGCGATACAGTCGACACTCTTAAGATGATTGCCGTCGGTTATAAAATGCGTAATCTCAAGACGCCTTTTTCCATACAGACATATTATGACCTATGGTACAATGCTTTGGAAAAAGCCGACCAACATATCATCGACTATCAGCCGGCATACTCGCAGGCGGCGGCTGTGAAGGCATTTGAAGAACAGTACTACTACAGCGATTACGCCCCTCATATCCATTATGCGAACAGCACTTCCATTCGCCTTGCCAACCTCTTTGCACGCCACCATGTGTGGTGCAACCGTGGCATCAACGGCATAGAGGGCTGCGTTTCCACAGCCGTGGGATTTGCGATGGCTGTGCCAAAGACCGAGCGACTGGTGCTGGTGACTGGCGATTTGGCGTTTTTCTACGACAGCAACGCCCTGTGGAACGAGGCGCTGCCAGCAAACATTGGCATTCTTTTGCTCAACAATGGCGAAGGTGGCATTTTCCGGCAAGTGAAAGGTTTTGGCGAAAACCCGATGGCACAGGGTTTCCATCATGCCACAGCCGAGGGCATTTGCCACCAGAATGGCGTGACCTACGTTGCCATTCACAACATCGACGAACTTTATCAACAAATAGAGAGACTTACGGACGAAGAAGCCCCCATCGTGATGGAAGTGTTCACCGATGCCGAAATCGATAAACAAGAACTTATAAACATCTATAATAGTTTTAAATTATGAGAGAATGGAAAAAAATTGAAGGATTCGACTTTCAGGAAATCCTCTTTGAAGAATATAACGGTATAGCGAAAATCACTATCAACCGCCCTCGTTATCGCAATGCGTTCACCCCTCGCACCACTTGGGAAATGAGCCAGGCGTTTGCCTACTGCCGTGAGGCAAGCCGCATCAGCGTGGTGATTCTCACCGGTGCTGGCGACATGGCATTCTGTAGCGGTGGCGATATGAATGTGAAGGGCCGTGGCGGCTATGTGGGCGAAGACGGTGTGCCACGCCTCAATGTGCTTGACGTGCAAATGCAGATTCGCCGCTTGCCTAAGCCTGTTATCGCCATGGTGAACGGCTACGCCATCGGTGGCGGCCATGTGCTTCACTTGGTGTGCGACTTGACCATCGCAAGCGAAAACGCTATTTTCGGCCAAACTGGTCCAAAGGTGGGTTCATTCGATGCCGGTTTCGGTTCATCGTATTTGGCGCGCATCGTGGGTCAGAAGAAGGCGCGCGAAATATGGTTCCTCTGCCGTCAATACTCTGCGAAAGAGGCTGAGGAAATGGGTATGGTCAACAAAGTGGTGCCTTTCGACCAACTCGAAGACACCTGCGTGGAATGGGCAGAAATCATGATGCAGCGCTCTCCTTTGGCTCTGCGCATGATTAAGGCTGGCTTAAATGCCGAGCTCGACGGACAGGCTGGTATTCAAGAACTTGCTGGAGACGCCACCATGCTCTACTACTTCCTCGACGAAGCCCAAGAAGGCGGCAAAGCGTTCCTCGAAAAGCGCAAACCCGACTTCCAAAAATATCCCAAAATGCCGTAATTTTTTTTTAGAAATTAGAGGTTAGAAATTAGAAGTTAGATTTTTAGGACGTCCTATCCCTCTAATCTCTAATTTCTAATCTCTAATCTCTAATTTCTAACATCTAACTTCTAATTTCTAATATTTATATATGACTTTTTCGATTCAAGAGAAATTGTTGCATTTCAAGCAGCCGGCTGGCACTTCGCGTGGCGTATATACCACACGACGAATCTGGCTTTTGACGGTGGAGCACGACGGACGCACCGCCATAGGCGAGTGTGCGCCATTGCCACAGTTGAGTTGCGACGACATACCCGATTACGAGGCTGTTTTACGCCGATTTTGCGACGTTATCGAGGCTACTGGAGCCATTCCTTACGATGAAATGCGCAACTATCCCTCCATGCTCTTTGGCGTGGAAACCGCCCTTGCGCAACTCTCTCGCACCGATGGATTGCTCTACGACACTCCTTTCAGCCACGGCGAGGAAGGCATTCCCATCAACGGCTTGGTGTGGATGGGCACGCACGATGAAATGCTCAGCCGCCTGAAGGAAAAACTCGCACTCGGTTTCCGCTGCGTGAAACTAAAAATCGGTGCTATCGACTTTGCGAAAGAACTCGACCTGATTCAGCACATACGCAAGCATTTCAGCCGTGAGGAAGTGGAACTCCGTGTTGATGCCAATGGCGGTTTCACGCCCGATGTGGCTCTGGAAAGGTTGCAAGAGTTGGCTCGCTACGACATTCACAGCATTGAGCAACCCATCATGGCGCATCAGTGGAGCGAAATGGCGCAACTTTGCCAACTGTCGCCACTGCCTATCGCCCTCGATGAGGAACTGATTGGCGTGAACTCCACCGATGAGAAAATCCGCCTGCTCGACACCATCAAACCACAATACATCATTCTCAAGCCATCGCTCCACGGTGGCGTGGCTGGCACTCGCGAATGGATTGCGCTGGCAAATGAGCGTGGCATAGGCAGTTGGATAACAAGTGCGCTGGAAAGCAACATCGGACTCAATGCCATTGCCCAACTCGCTGCCGACATCTACGGTCCAAAAATCACAATGCCACAAGGTTTGGGCACTGGTATGCTTTTCACCGACAACATTCCCATGCCTTTGGAAATCAGAAACGACTGCCTATGGATTACGAAGCGTTCATAGACGAGTGGCACAACTCGGAAGCATGTGTGCAGGTACACACCAGCGGCTCCACAGGCGCACCTAAACCGATGATGGTGGAGAAGCGTCGCATGGAAGCGAGCGCACGCATCACCTGTGCCTTCTTGGGCTTGCAGAGTGGCGACACGGCTTTGCTCTGTATGCCTCTCGACTACATTGCTGGTAAAATGATGGTGGTGCGCGCCATCACTTGCGGTTTGCGGCTCATTCGCATCGAGCCTTGCAGCCACCCGATGGCAGAGGTGTGCACCCCTATCCACTTTGCCGCTATGGTGCCGCTGCAAGTGGCAAATTCGCTAAAGGTAGCTGTCGAGCGCCAAAGGCTCATGGCTATCAAGCACTTGATTATAGGAGGAGGCGCAATTGATGATGATTTGGAGCGAGAGTTGCGAGATTTCCCCAATGCAGTATGGAGCACCTACGGCATGACCGAAACGCTCTCGCACATTGCTTTGCGCCGCATCAGCGGCAGCGAAGCGAGTTTGTGGTACACGCCTTTCGATGGTGTGACGGTGAGTCTCGACAGCCGTGGCTGCCTTGTGATTGATGCACCGCATGTGTGCGGCACCACCCTCACCACCAACGACTGCGCCGAAATCCGCGATGGCAAATTCCGTATTCTCGGACGCATCGACAATGTGGTGTGCAGTGGTGGCATCAAAATTCAAATCGAGGAAGTGGAGCAATCGCTCAAACCTCACATTCACAAACGATTCATCATCACCAAGCGAAAAGACAAGGATTTAGGAGAAGCATTGACGCTGCTCACCGAAGAAGCCGATACCGAAGCCGTGCGCAATATCTGCCATCGTGCGCTCCCAAAATATCACCAGCCACGCCACATTTTCCATGTGGAAGAAATACCGCTGACCGAAACAGGCAAACCAGCGCGTGCAAAAGCCGAATCCATAGCCAATTCGCTTTGAAATTGGATTTAATTCGCTATATTTGCATTCTATATAAACCATTACTCCTATGACTAACTACAAACGACCTCAAATAGCACTCATCTACGATTTCGATGGCACACTCGCACCCGGCAATATGCAGGAATTTGGCTTCATTCAAGCCATTGGCGACGACATCGACCAGTTTTGGGAAAAGTGCAACAACCTTGCCAGCAACAACGATGCCAACCACATCCTCACCTATATGTACACCATGCTGAAAGAAGCGCGCGCCGACGGCATTTCGCTCAGGCGTGAGAGTTTTCAGAAATTCGGTTCCATGGTGAAGTTGTTTCCCGGTGTGCAGGAGTGGTTCTCGGTCATCAACAAGGTGGGCGATGAACTCGGCCTCGACATCAAGCACTACATCAATTCCTCTGGTTTGCGCGAAATGATTGAGGGCACATCTATCTACCACGAGTTTGAAGCCATTTACAGCAGCACCTATCTTTACGATGCCGACGGCGTGGCTTACTGGCCTGGTGTGGCAGTAGATTCCACAGCCAAAACGCAATTCATCTTCAAGATTTCGCGAGGCATCAAGGAATTGAGCGACAATTTGAAGGTGAACGAATACATGCCCCACGACGATCGACCAGTGCAATATCAGCACATGATTTACTTTGGCGACGGTATGACCGATGTGCCAAGCATGGTGCTTGTGCGCTACTTTGGCGGCCATTCCATCGCCGTTTTCGCCGATGACGAGTGCCACAAAGACCAAGCCCGAAAACTCATTGAACACAACCGTGTGGACTTCATTGCCAAAGCCGATTACAGCGAAGGCGGCGAAATCTACCGTCTGGTAAAATCGATGCTCGAAAAAATGAAAGCCGACTACGATTTCGACCAACTCCTCCGCTGCCACAAAGCCTCCTGCAAATAACTTGTCTCCCCACTATGATATAGCATCAGGTAGATGGGAGCGATAATATAAAAGGCAGCGAATTTTTGAGTTTCGTTGCCTTTATCCCAAATCGGCTTTATCTACTAAAAGCCCTACTTAGGCCACATATCTACTATAAAATCTTTATTCCAGACATTTTTCTCCGCTAAAACATATTCCGTTTCCCACTTGCCTAACGAATACCCCACTATATGTAATTCGGCTCCAGCCTTACCGGCCAACTTAAACTTGCCATTGGTGTTGACCTTGAATTGATAGTCGGAACCCGTTACTACGCTTGCTGACAAGTTTGTTGAAACAGAGGGACCTACTTTAACGAAAGGACCTCCGCAAGAGGCTATATTGACTTCCGTCTTGAAATATACACCCAGGTTTGCAGCCACTTCACCAGAATAAGTGATATTGGTTCGGTCTACAAAGCAGTTAAACGAATGGTTGAATTCTTTATAAAAGACCCAGCCTCTGTTTCTTGCATAGGAAGGCCCCAGCTTAAAGGAAGAATCAAATGTCATGGGAAGGGTTATGCCTATCGTGCCTTTTGCATGTGCATTACAGTCCATAGTCAAAGTGGGCATAACCATGATTGGAATGTGAATGGGACCTGCTATCGGGAATATAACTACGATAGGAGGATAATAGACTAATGTCACTTCACCGCCGCTTGATTTATCCTTCACATCCCATTCAACGAACAGAGGGCCATCCAGTTTGTACTCACCTGTGAAATAGCAATCAAAGTTACGTAATCTGAACCAGGAAATGTTGATGCCAATTTCAAGGTCTAATGCAGTATGGGTCTGTACGTCCTTCAGTCCAATGCGTAGGCCTTTTTCTTCGTATGAATAATTGGTTATTCCATCTTTGTTGAAAATGTGCCATGTAGCTTCTTGGGCCAGCAGCTCTTCGGCTGTTGCATACCTTTTGCCATTGTTTTCTGTACCGCTGAAGAGAACCACGCTGGGATGATAAACGCCATCCTTGGAATAACGGTTCTTAAAGCTTTCCTCGGCGTAGTTAACAAACAGTTCCGTACTCAGTTTGAAGTCTCCATGCTCTATCAGGTCAGCCAATGTGCCTTGGGTTGTCGTCAGAATAGCATCTTTTCCATTTGCCGACACACTCGATACCTTCCGAATGAAAGGTGGCGTGTCAATGCTGCGCCAGATAGACAACACATCATTCTTGTTTATCTTTGTCTTTATCTTATCCAAGTATGCCTGGCTCACACGAATCAGTGTCGTGTCAGCATTCAAGATCTCCACGTCGCCCGGATTGATAAAATCAAAATAGTTGAGGGCTTGGGCATTTTCCGCAAGTTCAATTTCGCCTTTCTCTATAGGCGGGTCGGGAGAAACATTGTTGTTATCATCGTTATCACAAGATATTACCATAAATGATACGAGGAACAAGGCAAGGATTGCAAACTTTCCCGATTTGAAAAAAGACCAATACTGCTTCATCTTCATAAATATAGATTATATTACGCCTTCCAGGTTTCTTGGAAGAACCTGATAATACTTGGAAGCGTGAAACCGGAACACCGCATTTTGAGTGAAGTCACAACAAAATAAGCATAACGCTTCCTGAATTGTTGATATAGCGATTCAGAATTCCTTGCCGTTGTCGTGCCATTTCACGAAACAGAAGGTGTAGATGTGCCTATACATACACAAAATTCACTTATAAAAGTAGCAAAAAGAATCTATTCTGCACCGATTTCCAATCATAAAAAACACTTCAATTGTCAGAATCACACATCTTTGCTGTTTGGGTAATTTTAGTCTTGTCGTTTAGGCTATTTTTTGTCGTTTAGGTTATTTTTCAATCGGTGGAATAGCCAATCATTTGGCTTCTCTTTTCCTCCATTTCATAGGTGTACAACCTGCATTTTCCTTGAACAGTCTGTTGAAATGACTTGGAGACAGAAAGCCCGACTTTTCTGATATTTCTGCAATCGTCAGCCTGGGATTTTCCACAAGCAGGCGTTTCGCGTAGTCGATGCGCAGAATGGTAATCCAGTCGCGGAACGTCATGTTGTAGGTGGTCTTGATGTATTCCGAAAGATAGGTGCGGTTGGTATGCAAGAGGTCGGAAAGTTCCATGATGGTAAGTCCGGTACGCACGTATGAGCCAGCTTCAATCCATTCCTTGATTTTCTCCGCTATTTGAGCATGATAAGACGGTGTTTCCTGTTCCGATGTCTTTGATTGTGCCATTGCACGCTGGATATCCTCTCCTTCCGAAGTTATTTCACTTTCTATTGCACACTCAACCCGCTCGTAAAACAACAGATAGTTCAGATAACAACAAAAGAGATATATGTAAAACGGTACGGACGAAAGGATCCAGATATAAACGTAATCGTCAGGCAGGAAAGTCAGTAAACCGCATCCCATACCGAATATAATAGCCCACCATGTAAAAAAGGAAAGCCATTTGATATACGCACCTATATCATCTGAATAGGTTTCGTTGAAAATTCTGATGGCTCGGTTATATGCCAAAATAACTCTGCGAGACCGAAAAAATCCATAAATAACCAACCATGCAGCCAGAGCAAACTGTGCGATTGTCAGCAAGACTCCTGCCGGTAATAACAGAAGTACGATGCATGAAAGAATGGAAAAAAATACCCAAAGACTGATATGAGTCCATAACCGACGCTTTGTGATGTAAAAGCGGTCGAGCAGCGTAGTAAAAGCCGAGCTGAATAGCCAGTAGCACAAGAAATAGGTGGAAAGATTCATCAGAATAGCCACATCGGCATTCTTGAACCTGATTCCGAAAAAGAAATGCACTGAATAGTTTGTGGCAAGCAGCAGCAGAGCTATGCCCATAATCCGTCGGGATCGTAAGTAGTTCTCGAATATGCCTTTCTCTGGAGCCTTGGCAAACAAGAAATAAAAGCCGAAGAACAGCATCAACGGCAGAGCAATACAAAGCGAGTAGCTATATAATAATAGATCGTTCATTTATTCCCAACTGTTCTAATCTAAATAGATCGCAAAAATACAAAAATACCGGCAGACTGTTGTTATATATATCAGACATTATATCGATTAAATAGTTATATGACTCATTTTGTAACTGATTCTGAAGTTGTGTGTTCCACAAGCAATAAGAATCACCATGTCTTCGAAACCGAATTTATGGCATCAGAATCTTTCTTTTACAATACGCCTATTTTTTCATGACGAAGCCAAAAGGCAGCGAATTTTTGAGTTTCGCTGCCTTTATTCGTCGGTTTATTTCACCTTTACGGTTTTGTATTTTTTCACCACATCGCCGTCTTGCCATTCGTAAGTAGTGATGCGCACTTTACCTTTACCAAGTTTCTTCACTGGTGGGTTGGTATCGAAATTGGTGTCTTCATCACCGAGCCATACGGAGAATGAGGGCACTGCATCAATCCATCCGGTGCGCTTGAGGGTGAAAATGCGGTAAACCTGCCAACTTGAAGTCACCCACCCCGGCTGAATGCCAATCTCGTCTTTTCCGTCGCCATTGAGGTCGCCAAGGTTGCGAGGCACACCGCTCACGCATTGCTTCACCTTAATCGACGGAATGGAGGGGTTGGTGAATTTCAGCACACCGTAGAGCGACTCAAAATCGTCGAGTTCTTCCCAACGATCGGCATCTTTGGGTGGAATGAAATACACATATTCTTTCTTACCATCGCCATTAAAATCGCCATAGGCATAGTTATAGCCCTTTGGCGGACGCTGCGCAAATGCCGAAAGACACATTGCCACGGCACACAATCCTAAACAAATTCTTAAAGATTTCATAATTAATCAGTTTAAAATATTATAATGCGTCGAGATATGATTTCGCATCGAGGGCGGCACGGCAACCCGAACCTGCTGCCGCAATAGCCTGACGGTAATGTGGGTCGGCAACATCGCCAGCGGCAAACACGCCTTTCACGCTCGTTTCGGTGGTGATGCCACTAAGGGCGATATAGCCCTGCTCATCGAGTGCTACCTGACCTTGCAGGAAGTCGGTGTTAGGTTTGTGGCCGATGGCAAGGAAAAAGCCGTCGATGTTGATGTCGAGCATTTGTTCCTTATCTGTGCCCTTAAACTGCACCAAGTGCGCGCCTTCCACAAATTGCTCACCGAAAAGCCCCACGGTGTTGGTGTTGTAGAGAATTTCAATGTTTTCTTTCTCGTTCACACGCTGTTGCATAGCAGCCGACGCACGCAAATAAGGTTTGCGCACAATCATATACACCTTCTTGGCAAGGTTGCTCAAATAGTAAGCCTCTTCGCAAGCAGTGTCGCCACCACCCACTACTGCCACCACTTTCTTGCGGTAGAAGAAGCCATCGCAAGTGGCACAAGCCGACACGCCCATGCCTGCATATTTCCGCTCATCGGCAAGACCGAGATACTTGGCTGATGCACCAGTGGCAATAATCACCGCATCGGCAGAAATGGTGCTGGTGCCGTCAACCGTTGCTACAAATGGGCGTTTCGATAGGTCGATATCCGTAATGATGCCATTGCGCACTTCAGCACCCACATTCACGGCTTGCTGACGCATATTCTCCATCAAGTCGAAGCCTTCTACGCCTTGTGGAAAACCTGGGTAATTCTCAATGGTGGTGGTCTGAGTGAGTTGTCCACCGGGCTGAATACCAGAATAAAGCACGCTGCTGATTCCTGCACGAGAGAGATAAATGGCTGCTGTATAGCCAGCCGGGCCAGAACCTATGATAAGACATTTAGTTGTTTCCATTTTTCTTTGAGTCTACGAGTCAACGGGTCAACAGGTCAACGAGGTTTTCGAGATTTCGAGATTTCGAGGTTTTTTCGGGACTGTTGGACGTTGTTGGTTAAATAATTTTAAAACTTTAGTTTTTATCGCAAATCCACCACTTCGGTGCCTGCTGGAACCATCTTTTTATTGAATTTGAAGGTGGCGGCATTGGTTGCAACTTTGGTTTTGTAGTTGCTGATAGTGAGCGTTTCGCTACCCTTTTTGGTGGTGTAAATTGCCTTGGTCAGCACATAGTTTTTCGACACATAAAGGGTGACCGAAACCACCTTGCTTTTTGCCTTTGGCTTCAAGGTGAGCACATAGCCCGCACCACTTTTTTTAGCACTCATTTTGTAGCCCGATTTGAGCGATTGAGCCGCTGCCAATGGGTGAATCATCACCAACTGTTGAGCAGTGGGCGTAGTCACATTAACTTCATCTGTGGCAGTGGAATAAGTCCATTGCGTTTTGCCATCGTACCACGATTTTATATTGTTGGCAAGGATTCGAAACTGATTGCCCTTCATCACAATCGTACCGTGTGAAGAACCTGCTCTATAATTGGCACTCACAGCGCCAGCAGCCTTGTAGGCAGCCACTGTGCGGTCGAAAATTTGAGTTGCACTTTGAGCGTGGCAGCACACCACTGCCAGCAGCAACATTGCCATTGTGAATAATCTTTTCATCGCTTTAATTTCTTACTTTAAACTTGTTGCAAACATTTGATCTATATCCATTGGACTCATCAACACGTTGCGAGGTTTACCGCCACTTGATGGGCCAACGATTCCGGCGGCCTCCAACTGGTCCATAATTCTGCCGGCGCGGTTATAACCGATACCGTATCGGCGCTGAAGCGATGAGGTGGAAGCCAAGTTTCCAGTCACCACCCATCTTGCAGCTTCCTCAAAGAGCGTGTCGCGGTCGTTGAGGTTTGAGCCTACGCCACCACCCATACCATCTTCGCCTTCAGTAGCGCCAATGTATTCTGGCAATTCGTATGGCTCTTCGTGGTTCACATCCAAGTCGGCGTCTTCTTGCTGCTTGATGTAGTCGCAAATCTTGATGATTTCGGGGGTGTCGATAAATGGACACTGCAAACGAGTGATGTCGCCATCAACGGAGAACAGCATATCGCCACGGCCAATCAGGTTTTGGGCTCCTGGGCGGTCGAGAATGATGCGGCTGTCCATCATCTGCGAAACGGCAAATGCCATACGGCCAGGGATATTCGCTTTGATATTACCGGTAATCACGTTCGCCGCAGGGCGTTGTGTGGCAACAATCAGGTGAATACCCACCGCACGAGCCTTTTGTGCAATACGCACGATTGGGGTTTCCACCTCCTTACCCGATGTCATAATCATATCGGCAAACTCGTCGATGATGCACACGATGTAAGGCATGAATTTATATTTCTTCCTGCCGTCGGCATCAAGCACTTCACGCAGTTCCTTGCGCCACTTTTCGTTGTAGTCTTCCAGTTTGCGCACCTTCACCTCTTCAAGCACGGTGTAGCGGTTCTCCATTTCCTGCACGAGGCAGTTGAGTGTTTTCACCACCTTTGCAGGGTCGGTGACGATGCAGCGTTCCTCGCCCGGCACACGAGCGAAGTAGTATTTCTCCAAATCAGCATACACGCTAAATTCCACACGCTTAGGGTCAACGAGAATCAACTTCAGTTCCGATGGTCCTTTCTTGTAGAGTAGCGAAGCGATAATGGTGTTCAAGCCCACCGACTTACCCTTACCAGTGGCACCAGCCACGAGCAAGTGAGGCATCTTGGTGAGGTCGGCAACAAACACCTCGTTCGACACGGTGCAACCGATAGCCATCGGCAACTTGTATTTCGTTTTCTGGAATTTTGGGTCTTCCAAAGCACGGCGAATAGGCACCACTTGTGGGTCGCGGTTAGGCACCTCAATACCGATAGTGCCGCGTCCGGGCATTGGGGCAATGATACGAATACCCAGTGCCGCAAGGCTCAAGGCGATGTCGTCTTCCAAACCACGAATCTTGGCAATACGCACACCATCTTCTGGCACAATTTCAAACAATGTGACCGTAGGGCCCACATGCACCTCAATCTGCTTGATTTTGATGCCGTAGTTGTTGAGCGTTTCGGTAATGCGCTGCTTATTGGCTTCCTGCTCCGATGCGTCAACACTCACGCCCATAGTGGAAGGAGCGAGCAAATCGAGCGGTGGGAAGCGGTAATGCGCGTATTCGTAAGTGGGGTCGTTACTGTTGAGTTCACCCTCTGCTGTGCCGAAAAGATTGCCTGTGGCTGGGTCGCCGCCCTGCTTGAGCACGGTGGTGTCTTTTTGCGACTGCTTGCGTTTCTTTTCGGGGCGAGGTGCCACCACAGGTTGCACTTTCTTGGGTTGGTTGTTGTGGTCGTCGCCCAAGAAGTTGGAGTGTGTGGCCAGCTTGTCGTCGGTGTGCTCCACTATTTCGCCGTCGAATTTACGATGAGGGATAATCTTATCTTTCAGCGTTTTATACATCGATTTGATGGTTTTGTAGGTAATTACAATCCACAAAAACATCACAAACACATTCACGCCCACCATTCCGTATAATCCGAGCAGCCCGGTGAGCAGTTCGTTGAACTCTTTACCGAAATTGCCGCCTAAAGGATAGGTGGTGAGGTTGAGTTCCATAGTGCACAGGCTAATCACCAGCGAAAATGCGTACAATGAGAACAGGCAAATCAGCGAGAAAGAGAAGAAAAGCACTTTTCGCTCTTTCTTGAAGAAGCGGAATGCCAAACACAGGCACCAAATCACCAGCACAAACGATGCCAAGCCATAGCCTTGGCGAATGAAAAATTCGGCGGCTGATGCGCCCAGCGTACCCATGATATTGCGTGTGGGTACATGCTCGCGTGCGTTTGCAATGGCTGAATCGGCTGTAATGCTTTGGTCAACATCGCCCGCTCCGAAGCAGAACGAAAAGAACGCCACACACAGGAATATACCGACCAAGAAAAACAGTGAGCCAATAATCAGACGAGTGCGCCCATCTTTAAAGAAATAAGAAACTCGCCGACGGAATGTGAGTTGCTGCTCTTCCGCCTGCTTCTTGGCTTCCTGCTCGCGACGAGTCTCATTCTGAACGCCCGTAAGGTCGGGGTTAAATGTTGTGTCTTTTCTCATTTTGTAGGTTATTCTTTATATTTTTCGAAATCTTATTTTTAAAATTAACTCTCAAACCAGAAATCTCTGGTAAACAGCACCAACACCGTGAACAGTTCCAAACGGCCCACCATCATCTCCAGCGACATCAGCCACTTTGCCAATGGGTGAACGGCATCTAAATCGGTCACGATATTCAAGCCCACATTGCTGATGCACGACATAGAGGTGAAGAATGCTTCAAATGGGTCGTTGATGCCCAAGAAGTTGAACGCAAGCGACATCACCACCATATAGAAGATGAAGATGGAAAGGAACGCCACCACGCGCGACACTAAATATTGAGGCACTGCCCTACCGTCAACTCTTACGGCTGTAACGGTATTGGGGTGAATCACCTTGTAAAATTCGTTGCGAATGTTCTTTATCATCACCACCATGCGGTCGATTTTCGCACCACCGGCAGTAGAACCTGCCATACCACCGAAAAACATCACCACCATGAGAACGAACGACACAAACGTGCCGTAAGCTTCAAAATTGATGGCGGCAAAACCTGTGGAGGTGATTGCCGAAACAGTGTTGAACGCGGCATCCACAGCATGGTCAAGCAACGTTTTGTCGCTCAACTGTGCGTGGATATTGACAGTGGTATCGTAGTAGAACGTACGCCCCATGATAATCAATGAGGTGATCAGCACCACCATCGTGTACCACTTCAGCGTGGTGCTGTGCTTCAATGCCTTCAGTCCGTTGCGCTTAGCCACAGCAAACACAAGTGCAAAATTGATACCACACACAAACATGAACAGCATAATGATACAGTTGCTGTAGATGTCGGCATATTTTGAATAGTCGTTCACCGTGGAGAATCCACCCGTAGATACGGTGGAGAGGGTGTGACAAATGGCATCGAACATGTTCATCGGCCCCACAGCAAGCAATGCGCACAGCAATACGGTGTAGAACACATACAGCCCCCACAGCCACATTGCCGTTTCACTCACGCGCGGACGCATACGCTCGTGCGAAATGCCAGTCACTTCGGCATTAAACATGGCTATGCCGCCTTTGGTGTTGAGCATCGGTATCACGGCAAGGGTAAACAGAATGATACCCATACCGCCAATCCACTGCGAGAGCGCACGCCACATGAGTATGCCGTGTGGCACTTTCTCCACATCGGCTATCATGGTCAAGCCTGTGGTGGTGAATCCCGACATCGACTCAAAAAAAGCGTCGGTAATGCTGGGGAGCACACCTGTGGCATAGAATGGAATCACAGAAAATGCTGAGAAAAACACCCACACCACGCTCGTGAGCAAAAAGCCCTCACGGCGGCGCATCTGGGTGGTCTTGATAGGCACTTTATACAGCCCAGCGCCACACACGAAGGTGATTACAACCGACCACAGGAATGCCATTGAGCAATCTGTCTCGGCATACACCACCGATGTGGCAAGCGGAATGAGCATAAAGCCTGCCTCAATCATCAGCAGAAGCCCTATGATTCGCAGCACAAGCGGGAAATTGATATGATGGCAATGTAAACTCATATCTATTTCTTAAAGAATTTTTCAACTTTATGAAACGATCCGTGCATACAGAACACCACCACATGGTCGCCAGGCTGCAAGCGTGTATTACCTTTCACAAGCATACCCACGCCATCTCTCACCAAACCTGCAAGGGTGATTTCGGATGGTATGTCGAAATCTTTAATGTCTTTTGAGCAGAGTTTGCTGCCTTCCTTTATCACCACCTCTGCCACTTCGGCATCGGCGAGGGCAAGGCAGCGGGCGTTGTCTTCCTCGCTGTCGAGCAGCATTTGGAATATGCGGCTTGACGCAAGCAGTTTTTTATTGATGATGGTGCCAATATTCAGGCGTTCAGCCTCGTGCACAAACTGGATATTCTCCACTTCGGCGATGGTTTTGCACACACCATATTCCTTCGACATCAGGCAACTCAGGATATTGGTTTCGGAGCGGTCGCTCAATGCGGCGAAAGCGTCGATGCCGCCAGCCTCTTCTTCCATAATGTCGCTGTCGGTGGCATCGCCATGCACGATTTTGCAATGTGGAAGCACGTCCACGAGATAGGCGCAGCGGTCTTCGTCAGGCTCAACGATTTTCACTTTCACATCATATTTTTCAAGTTCTTTCGCCACTTGCACGGCAATGGCGGAGCCGCCCATAATGAGCATTTTTTTCACTTGCACCTTTCTCTTACCGCACAGTTCCACCACTTGGTCCAAGTGGTCGCGTGTGGTGGTGATATATGCCACATCGTTGTCCATCACGATGTCGTCGCCACGAGGAATCAGAATTTCACCATTACGGCGAATGGCATTCAAGTGAATGAATGTGTTGCTGCCGCCTATTTCACGAAGGCGCTTGCCCACCATAGGCGAAGTGCCTCTCAATTTCACGGCCGCTACAATCAGTTGACCGTCGAAAAGTTCAAACCAGTTGCGCACCCAGTTGTGCTTCAGCGCTGTGGCGATTTCCTCGGCTGCGAAAAATTCTGGGTAAATCAGCGTGTCAACGCCCAATCCCTTGAAAAACTCGGAATATTCTGGTCGCAAAAACTCATAATTGTCGATTCGCGCCACGGTTTTTTCCGCACCCATGCTCTTAGCGATAGAGCAAGCCAATATGTTGCGCGTTTCGTAAGGTGTAACGGCGATAAACAAGCCGCAGTTGCTCACTCCGTCGTTTTGAAGTGTTTTGAAAGATGTGCACTCGCCTAAGCAAGTTTTCAAATTATATGAATCAAGAGCGAAGAGTTTTTTTTCATCGTTGTCAATCACGATGATGTCGCGGTCTTCGTCGCTCAGCATCTTCGCCAAGTGCGAGCCAACCTCTCCTGCTCCAGCAATAACTATTCTCATTGTGTTATTTTTGATTTAGAATCTTACAGATGGTGTCGGCTATCGATTCGGCATCAATGCCACACTGGTGCTTCAACTGTGCCACGGTGCCTTGATGCACAAACTCGTCGGGAATGCCCAGGCGTGTGAGGCGAGGCGCATTCTCCTTGTCGGAAAGCCATTCCGACACAGCGCTTCCCAAGCCTCCCTCGATGGTGCCATCTTCCACAGTCACCACATGGGCATACTTATCTTTCACTTCAGCCAAAATAGCCTCGTCGATAGGTTTAAGGAATATCATATCGTAATGAGCCACCGAAATGCCTTTTTCTTTCAACTTTGCGAGTGCTTTCTGCACTTCGTTGCCTATGGTGCCAATGCTCAGCACGGCAAGTTTGTCGCCGTCGGCGAGTTTTCTGCCCTTGCCTATCGGCAATTCCTGCATTTCGCATTTCCAGTCGGCATACACGCCTCCGCCACGTGGATAGCGAATGGCAAACGCCCCCTTGCCTTCGAGTTGCGAGGTGTACATCAAATGGCGCAAATAGTGCTCATCCATTGGGGCCGACACGGTCATGCCAGGTATGCAGCGAAGATATGCCAAATCGTAGGTGCCGTGGTGCGTCACACCATCTTCACCCACAAGTCCGGCACGGTCGATGCAGAAGGTGACTGGCAAATGCTGGATAGCCACATCGTGAATGATATTATCGTAGGCGCGCTGCAAGAAACTGCTGTAGATGGCGCAGAATGGGTGCATTCCGTCTTTTGCCAAACCGCCGGCGAATGTCACGGCGTGGCCCTCGCTGATGCCCACATCGAAGGTGCGCGCAGGCATCACTTCTTGAAGCATCGACACCGAGGTGCCCGATGGCATGGCGGCGGTAATACCCACCACCTTGTCGTTTTTCTCTGCCAATTCCACCAAAGTATGGCCAAACACATCTTGATACTTCAATGGCTTGCCTGTGGTGTCGCTCACGATGCGCTCACCTGTCTCCTCATTGAATTTGCCCGGTGCGTGCCATACCGATGGTGCTTCTTCCGCTGGCTTGTATCCCTTGCCCTTGCGTGTGTGCAGGTGCACAATCTTCGGACCGGTCATATCTTTCACATCTCGGAATGTCTTCACCAGTTGCACCACATCGTGTCCGTCAAACGGCCCGAAATAGCGAATGTTCAGACCCTCGAAAATGTTTTGCTGCCCCGAAAGCAGCGATTTCATCGCATTATTGAAGCGAAGCACCAATCCCTTACCCTTATCGGTGATGATGTGGTGGCGGCGCAAGAACTGGTATGTTTTGTAGCGCAGATTGTTGTAGCGCTTCGATGTGGTGAGTTTGGTCATGTAGGCACTCAGTGCGCCCACATTCTCATCAATCGACATATCATTGTCGTTGAGCACGATAAGCATGTTGTTGGGGTGCGACGACACATTGTTCAAGCCCTCAAACGCCAAACCGCCACTGATGGAGGCATCGCCGATGATAGCCACAATCTTGCGTTGCTTATCGGTCAGTTCCGAGGCTATCGACATGCCCAATGCGGCAGAAATACTGTTGCTGGCGTGGCCTGCCATAAAGGTGTCGTATTCGCTCTCGCTGGGGTTGGGGAAACCGCTCAGTCCGCCCATCGTGCGGTTTTCGTAGAAAAGGTCGCGGCGGCCTGTGAGTATCTTGTGCGCATACGCCTGATGACCCACGTCCCACACCAGTCTATCGTTGGGTGTGTCAAACACATAGTGCAGCGCCACATTTATCTCCACCGCGCCCATACTTGAGGCGAAGTGTCCGGGATTCGACGAGAGGAAATGCACGATAAATCGGCGCAATTCTTCACACACCTGTGGCAACTGTTTCACATCGAGTTTGCGCAAATCTGCCGGGCTATCAATCGTAGCGAGCAGAGGGAAGTGCTGATTAATATATTCGTTATCCGACATTACTTATTTATTAAATCATAATCGGTGAAGTGCCGTGGCTGGTGACCGAAAATGGACATACACAATGATAATTCACTTTAAATCACATCGTTGCCAAAGCCGCACACCGAAGTGGTTTTGCTTATTTTAATTCTGCGGAAATGCTTACGCATTTCCACTATATTTCAACTTGCAAATATAACACAATTTACCCTTTTTTCCTTGATAAAAAGCAGAAAAAAGCACAGATTGCCCGCCGCACACCGCAGCCGCCCAATCTGTGCCTCACTATGAATTTTTTTTTGAGAAGAGAGCAGACCGCATCAAAAGTCAGCCCCCCCTGCCGCATCAATAGTTCACATCCACACCACGCTCCACGCCGTCGTTTCGGAGTGTGCGTTTGGCTTTATTCCATTTTTTGCCGAAGTCAAGCCTATAGTTGATGCTCACCATCACCTTGTTGGCGTCGTCTTTAATGCACTGCACCATTGTATTCGGGTGCACGGCGGAAATCGTCTGTGCTTCGTCTATGCTGCCCCGCTTGGTGAATAGGTTCACACCTGTAAGAGCGAAATTCCAGTTTTTATAGCGGTATTGCACCTGTATGGTGTTCCACCGGGTCTCCGACGTGAATGTGCCGCCAACCAAGTTGCGCCGTGGCTTAATCTGATAGTTTGCCGACACCACCCAGTTTCCCCACCAGAAAGCGCCATTCACCGAGCCATACAGCCGCTTTTTGCTGAATTTCCGCTCTGGCAAAATCACGCGATAGCTGTCCCAGCCAAGTTTCCCCCACAGTGTGAAGTGGTCAAGCAGATTGTCGAATGTCACATACCATTCCAAGTTCACCAAATCGTCATGACGTCCGTTGATGGTCTTACTCATAAACTTGCCATAATAAGGGCTCTCCACATCGCTGATATAGCTATAATCATAGTAAATAGGCTTATTGGTGCGGCTGTGCGACACCCACAGCGAAGTGTTGAACTTCCGATAGACATACCTAAAATACACACGGTTTCGGAAATACAGCGACGGCTTCAAATCCGGATTGCCTTGGCGAACCGATATGCCGTCGATGGTCTGCACCAGTTCCGACTGCTGCGAGGCCGATGGCATCGACGGATCGTAAAGAAACAGGTAATTCGCCGTTAAATGACTTGATATAGCATAATTCATACTCACATTCACTTTCAAGCGAGAGGCATTCACAATATAGCCATTATTGCTGCTGTGATTATTTTGATACGCTAAATTCACGCCATAGTTGAATTTTCCGTGACGCCCGTAAAGCTGGGTGTACGCCGACACCATATTCATGCTTATCTCGTCGGAGTTGAGTGACGCGTTTTCCGCTTGGGTATTCTTTAATGAGTTGAAATAGTCCTGAACGCCAAAGTTTGCCACAAAGTGCTTTGAGAACGACTTGCTGTACATCACTTCAGCACCAATACGCCACGCCTCGTTTTTGGTCTGATTGTCCCAACTTTGGTTTTCCGCCACATTTTCCGCCACATCAGACGAAAATCTGCCATAATCTCCAGTCGAGTATCTTCCGTAAGCATTCACCTCTAAACTCTGGCTTTCGTTTATCTGTTTTCTGAAAAACAAATCCAATTTGGGCGAGGTGAAATCAATGTCGCCATGAAGAAAACGATTGAATTTTCTCACATTCTTGCCTATGGTTTCGGTATTCCATGAATTGTCGTCAAACTTTTGACTTTCAAACGACACATCAGTGTTTAGCGCAAACATAGTGTTCACACTGTGCATATAAGTGTAGCCCAGCGACAAGGTGTTTGAGAGATAATTGAAATCGCACGGCATGCCCACACTGCTGCGCACAATTGGGTCTTCACCAAGCGCTTCACTCTTCACAAATCGCTCTTCCGAAGATTTGGAGCGCTTGTTGTAGTCACGCCATCCTCCACTGTAGTTCACTTCAAATTCCGACTTTTTGTAATGATAGTTCACACCCACATCGGCATTGATGTTGCCAGTGGTCACTGCGCCCAGGTAATTGGCTATCACATAACCGCCATCGTCTCTGGGCTTCAAAATAAAGTTGATAATCTGGCAGTTGCCGTATCTGATGTCTGGATTGTCGTGATACTCCACGCGGAGCACATTGTCGGGACTCACCGACAGCACATGGTTTATGTCCGTAGGCTTTCCGTTGATTTTAAACACAGGCGTCTTGTTGTCGACCGACACCGACCGCAGTGTCTCATTCACCATCAGGCCAGGCAGTTTAAATTGAATTCTATTCAGCAGCGACAAGCCATTCGTCGATTGCTCCAATTCTCTGGATGAGGGAATGATGATATAGCGGTCTGCCGTCTGCGTGACGGATTGCGCAGTGACGGTGACCTCATCTAAGCTGACCGACATTGGGCTAAGCCGCACCACGCCCAAGTCGAGGAAAGACTCCATTGTGCCATCTACCCTCATGTACACTGGCGCATAGCCTTCTTTCGTGATTTCAAGCGAGAGCGTGGTGTCGCTCACATTTGCCGATGCGAATTGTCCATTTTGGTCTGTCTCTATGCCCACACGCACCTTATTCTCAGCATTGCGCCCCACTATAAGCACTTTTCTTATTGGCTTATTGGTGCCACCGTCTACCATTGTGCCTCTTATCACATAGGCAAAAGCCTGCGAGGGCACAAAAAGGACAGCCCAAGCCAACATTACGCCAAGCGATTTCACCACATTCCACTTCCTAAACTTTTTTTGAGAATCACGCATCGTTCGTAGTCATTTAATGGTTTTATTAATCAGTGCCCCAAAATTACTCAAAAAAAAAAAAAAAAATACAAGTTTTTTGGGCAAAAAAACTTGTATTCCTGCAGAAAAACTCCACTTCTCCACTTCATGCACACATAACCATGTTTTATTGCTCCGACTTTCGTCACTCTATCGCATTAGAGTTGCCATAGGACTGTGGCGTGCCAGATTGAGGTGCGCTGAAGTGCCATCCATTTGCCGAAGCGTCATTCCCGCTGTCGGCATTATGGGTAATCACCACTTCCACACGGCGGTTGAGCGCACGCCCGTCGGCGGTGCGGTTGTCGCCCACCGGACGCTGGTCAGCCATACCTTTGCAGAAAATTTGGCTCGATGGCACACCCTTCTTCACCAAATACGCTTTCACCACTTGGGCGCGCTCCACCGAGAGGCGGCAACGCTGATTGTAGGTGCCGGTATTGTCGGTGTAACCGTAGATTTCGGCGCACGCCGTTGGGTCGTTGATGAGTTTGCGCGCCACACGGTCGAGTGCCTTCTTTGCGCCACCGTCGAGTTTGGTTTTGCTTTGTGCGTAGTAAATGCAGTTGTCGCCACGGCGTGGAGCGCTCGTGCGATAGGTGTATTGCGTTTGAGTGCCATACAGTTCATCGCCGCCATAGTAGTTTCCGCTTGCATTTTGCTGCCTTTGCTCAGCTTTTTTGTCCATGTCGCTACCGATTGCAGAACCGATAGCCGCGCCTGCCACAGCACCCACAGCCGCACCTATAATTGAATTGTTGCGGCTTGAGTAGTAACCATTGCCCATCAGCGAACCGATGAAAGATCCTGCGCTTGCGCCCGAAGTGGCACCCACCACAGCTCCCTTAGTAGAATTGCTTGCGTCGGGGTCGGACATCACTGCCCACTCAGCCAAACCACAACTGGTGGTAGAGCCCATCAATAATGAGCCACATAATATAGTAAGTAAAGTTTTTTTCATAGTCACAAAATTTTAAATTCCACTATCAATAATATGACTTGCGAAACGAAAAATCGTTTAATCCTAATCCACTACAAATTTACACTAATTTTTTGAATATCAACCACACTACACGAAAAACCAGCCCTAAAAACTATCGTCTTAACTTCCAAAAAATTCGTCTTAACTTCCAAAAAACCCAATCTCTAACATCTAATTTCTGACTTCTAACTTCTAATTTCTCTTTATGCAATCGTTTGAATATTAAAACTCATTAACAAGGTGTGCCCTATCTTGGATTGACTGAAAAAATAGTTTAACTTTGTGTGTGCCTTTTTACGACACGAAAAATCTGAAAACATTAACATATTATAGTATTACAAAATTATGTCAAAAATCACGAAAAAAATGGCCCTCGACTATCACCACTTAGATGATAAGCCTGGAAAAATTTGCGTGGTACCCACCAAGCCATACCAATCTCAAACCGACCTTTCACTCGCATATTCTCCTGGCGTGGGTTTCCCCTGCCTCGAAATCAAAGACAACGCCGACGATGTGTATAAATACACCAACAAGGGCAACCTTGTGGCAGTAATCTCAAACTGCACCGCCGTGCTCGGTCTGGGCGACATCGGCCCGCTGGCTGGCAAGCCTGTGATGGAAGGCAAGGCACTGCTGTTTAAGATTTTCGCTGGCCTCGACAGTTTCGACATTGAACTCGACGAAAAAGACCCCGAAAAGTTTATCGCAGCCGTTAAGGCGATTGCCCCCACTTTCGGCGGCATCAACCTTGAGGACATCAAAGCACCTGAATGTTTTGAAATCGAACGTCGCCTGAAGGAGGAATGCGACATTCCTGTGATGCACGACGACCAGCACGGCACAGCCATCATCTCTGGCGCAGGACTGATCAATGCGCTTGAAATTCAGGGCAAAAAAGCCGAAAATGTGAAACTCGTGGTCAACGGTGCCGGTGCTGCCGCCATTTGCTGCACACGCCTGTATATGCAACTCGGTGTGAAGAAGGAAAACATCGTGATGTGCGACAGCCGTGGCGTGATTTCCAATCGCCGCGATAAACTCACCGAGCAGAAGAAGGAATTTGCCACCGACCGCGAAATCAACACGCTTGAAGAGGCTATGGTGGGCGCTGATGTGTTTCTGGGGCTTTCGGTGAAAGATGTGGTTACGCCCGAAATGATTAAGTCGATGGCTGCCAAGCCTATCGTGTTTGCGCTGGCTAATCCCGACCCCGAAATCGCCTACGACAAGGCCGTGGCTTCACGCTCCGACCTCATTTTTGCCACCGGACGCAGCGACTACCCCAACCAAATCAACAATGTGCTGGGCTTCCCCTACATCTTCCGTGGCGCTATCGACTGCTCTGCCACCGAAATCAACTCTGCAATGGAGCTGGCGGCTGTGCGCGCTATTGCTGATTTGGCAAAAAAGAACGTGCCACCTGTGGTGAACGCCGCCTACAAGATGAACAACTTGAAATTCGGTCCGAAATACATTCTTCCAAAGGCACTCGACCCACGCTTGATCGAAACCGTATCTACCGCCGTGGCTAAAGCGGCTATGGATTCGGGCGTGGCACGCCGTCCTATCGACGACCTCGACGCTTACCGCTCTGAACTGCGCAAGGTGCTGGGCTACGACAACAAGTTGCTCCGCCGCTTTACCGACACGGCGAAGAACTCGCCAAAGCGTGTGGTGTTTGCGCAAGCCAATACCGACAATATGCTCCAAGCAGCCGTGGAGGCTTACAAGAGCGGCATCTGCTTCCCTATTTTGCTGGGCAACGAGGAAATGATTGCAAAGCGTGCTAAGAAACTCGACCTCGAACTGAAGGGCATCACCATCGTGAACCCTCGCCACGACCGCGAGGAACGCCGCCGCGCACGTTATGCTAAGTTGCACATGAATAAGCATCAGCGCGATGGCATCAACCTTACCGAAGCCTACGAAAAGATGTACGACCGCAACTATTTCGGTATGATGATGGTGGAAACTGGCGAGGCCGACGCTTTCATCACTGGCACTTTCGCTGGTAGCGGCAACACTGTGAAGATTGCGAAAGAGGTGATTGGCATCAAGCCCGGATTCAAGCATTTTGCCACTCTCCACATTCTCAACACCAAGCGTGGCACTTTCTTCCTTGCCGACACTTCTATCAACCACGAGAACTCCACCGAGGAACTGGTTGACATCGCACGCCTCACCTACGACGCTGTGAGATATTTCGCGCACTATCCTGTAATGGCTATGGTTTCGTACAGCAACTTCGGCTCAAACCCCGAACACGGCCCTATCGAAATTCACAACGCCATCGACATCTTGCACCGCGACTATCCCGAAATATTGGTGGAAGGCGAAATGCAAGTGCAATACGCCCTCAACAAGCAGTTGCGCGACAAGCAATTCCCATTCAACAAACTCGTGGGTAAAGATGTGAACACGCTCATATTCCCTAACTTGAGCGCTGCCAACACCGTGTTCCAGATGCTCCTTGAAATGGGCGCAGCCGAAATCGTGGGCCCAATCCAAATCGGCTTGAACAAGCCAATTCACTTCACCAGCATCGACACCTCGGTACGCGACATCGTAAACCTCACCACCATGGCAGTAATCGATGCCAACGTTTACGAAAAAGTAACCCTAAAAAAGTAACTTCCCCACTGAACCGCAATACCCTAAACAAAATAAATTCGTGGAAATTTGTGCTAATTCGTGTGTGTTTTCTTAAACCACAAATTAACACAAATTTTCACGAATATTTTTTGTTGAATCTTGTTGAATCGGTGTGAGATGTTTTTATTTCTTTTTGTTTAGGTGGTTGAAGATTTCGCCTTGTTTTTTCTTGGCGGCGGCAATGCTAGCTGGGTCGCCTGCTTTTGCGCCGTATTTTCCCAGTTGTGGAATGTGGAGCACTGCACCCACTGGAATGGTGTTGGGGTTAGGATATTTCGCCTTGTTTTCTTCGTAGATGTAAACCCAGAATTTATCGGAGCCATAGTGTTTGCGGCTCATGCGATAGAGGTTAGTGCCCGGCTTAATGGTGTCGGTGGTACCGGCAGCCACATTTGCCGTGGTTGGTTTTGCAGCCTCGGCCTTTTGCTTTTCTTCCTCGGCTTTCTTCTTTTCCTCTTCCGCCTTTTTCTTTTCTTCGTCTGCTTTCTTTTGTTCCTCGGCAGTCTTCTGCTTGTCGGCATCTGCTTCGGTAGAGTTTTCGGCTAATGCTTGTTCGGAAGCCGGCACCGAATCGGTCGCAACATTTTCAACGAAAGGTTCCTCGTCGGCTGGTGTAGCCTCGTAGCCCTTCATCAAATACAGACGATAAGCAAACAGCGTAACAATCAGCGTGGTAACTACACCCACAACGAAGCCCTCCAACAGCGAGCGGCGAGTGATGCGGCGTTTGTCAATCTCTTGTCCCACACGCTCATCTGCCAATTCCTCGCTCACCATTTCACCTTCGGCTTCTGCTTCGGGCTCACCTTCTGCTTCGGTGTCTTCCGCCTCATCTTCAGGCTCTGCCTCGGCAGATGGCTCAACTTCCGTTACTGGTTCTGGCTCGGTTTCTTCCTCTATTTCGGCTTCTTCTTCCGAAACGGTTTCTTCTTCCGGCTCGTCAGCAGGCTCTTGGACAGGCACCTTGGCAAGAGCCTCTTCCTCTGCTGGCACTTCTTCCGATGGCTCAACAGGAGCCTCAGCCTCTGTTTCTGCTTCCTCTGGTTCAGGTTCTTCCACAGGAGCAACAAACACAGGAGGCATCACCACTTCTTCCTCTGCGGCTACGGGTGCTTCAGCAGCTGGTGCCTCGGTGGCGGCGGTGTCGTCGGTTTCTTCCTCGACTGGGGCGGCCTCGGCTGGTGCTTCGGTTGGCACACCAGCATCGATGGCGGCGAGTTGGTCGTCGGTCACGTCATCATCGAGGATTTCAGTTTCAAAGTGCATAAAAGGCTGATTGATAGCCTCTGCCATATCTTTATCGGGGGCAAACGACAGTTTTTTATGCCCCGGTATCTCAATTTCTTCGCCCGTGTTCACGTCCACGCTTTTTCGAGGACTCACTTCGGTGAGTTTAAACGTGCCAATACCCTTCACCTTCACGCTCTCGCCATCGATAAGCGACTGTGAAATAGTGGCAAACAGTTCTTTCAGAAACAGTTCGCTCATGCGCTTTGAAGTATTGGCATATTGTGCCACTTGCTCAACAAGTTCGGGAAATGTTACCTTATTGTTCATGTCGTTACAGAATATTCAAGTTCAACAGAATTACTTCAAGCGGTTTTTCAACACGTTACTCACCTTGAATGCCAACACCACTTTTGGTGGAACGAGCATACGCTTTCCATTACTGGGGTTTACCACCACACGTTCGTTCTTCTTTTTAGCCTCAAAATTTCCGAAACCCGGTATGGCCACGCTGTCGAGCGCACCGCAGCGAGTTTTCACCACTTCTGCGAATGCCTCCATCAGTTTAGCCACATCAGCTTTACTTCGTCCCAGATTTTCTGAAACCTTTTCCAAAAGTTCCTTGTTGTCCATAATAGTAATTTTATCATACAAAATTAATCAAACCTACCGCAAACTGCAAATAATTTCCCCAAAAAAGGCTTCACACGGATATTGCTCTGATAGAAACTGGGGCTCACACAGATCCCACGGATCTCACTGATTTTTTTGTGGGTGGGAAATCTCACAGAGGTTGGTGGAAAGGGCGTGCGGGGTTGTCGGAGTGCTCCGAGTGCTCCGATTTACCAAAGCTCACACAGATTCAACAGATTCAACAAAAATTATTCGGGGGATTCGTGGTTTATTTCTTTGGGGTGAGGAATGAGAAAAAGCTGCGGGAGCATCGGGGGGATGCTTCCGCAGCTGGGTTTTATTTACCGCCTAAGGGGCGGTGTGAGGGGAATGGGGATCAGCGTTTGGGGCTGATGAGCATTTTTTGAGTGGAGGTGGTGCCGTCTTTGTAGTAGGTGCGCACGATGTTTACACCCATTGTTGGTTGAGAGAGCACCATACCGTTCACGGTGATGTAGTCAACGTGGTCGATTTCCTTCTCTGCATCGATTTGCTCTGTGCCGCTTGGCTGCATAAGTGTGATTTCGTATTCACGGCTAAATGCATCGTTGCTGTCGAGCGATACCTTCAAGGTGGCAGTTTCGCCGCCATTGGCATTTGCCAAGAGCACTTGACCTTCGTTGCCCAAAAGCAGGTTGCTTGACACTGTCCAGGTCACGCCTTCAGGAACACCCACATAGAAGCCCTTCGACACCTGACTGCGTGTGTCAAGAGAATCGAGCACGAGAGCGGCCGAGTAGAACTTCACCACAGCAGTATCGGCGAGCACGCTCATCACTGGATAGCAGTTGCTGCGCTTGGTCCAAGTGCTGTCGAGGCCCAAGGTGGTGATTGCCACGGTTGGCAGAGCCATGCTGTCGGCATCGTTGGCGTAAACAGATGTTACGGTCTGACGGTCGTAGTACACGTTGGTGTACACAGTGCTTGCAATGTCCTTGCCACCGTAGATATTACCACAAGATGCTGAATCGGCAGTCGATGCACAATCCACATTACCTGTGTTGTAGGCGTTGGTCACTTCAGTGTAATATTTCACTGGCAGACCAATAATGCCGCCCACTTGTTTGTAGCCATGCACCAAACCGTGATTAAACACATTGGTGAGGGTGGCTTTACCTGTACCCATCACACCACCTACGTTGTAGGCAGTGGAAGCAGATGTGCCTAACGACCAAACTTCGCCGGCATTGCCACTCTCTTTGATGATTGCGCCAGAGGCACTATTGCCGCACACGCCACCAAGATTGTAACGAGCCTCTACGCTGCCCACATTGTAGCAGCCAACCACATTACCAGAGTGGTTACCAACCACGCCACCAGCCTGATAGTCGGCTACTACATGGCCGTAGTTCACGTCAGCCACAACATTTGCGTCAGAGCCAGTAGAACCCACGACACCACCAGCGTTGTTCTTGGTGGCAATCACTTCGCCATAGTTAGCGCAATTAGTGATCAAAGTAGGAATCTCTTCGGTGCCACGACCCACGATGCCCACGATACCGCCAGCGCCATTTGTCTTGGCAAGCACGGCACCATAGTTGTAGCAGCTGTCGAGCAGGTTGAATGGAGTGCCACCGCAGTTACCTACGATACCGCCAGCACCGTATGTGCCCGACTCCACTTCACCATAGTTCACATTGCGCTTAATGGCATCGGCTTTAGAAACATCGCCGATAATACCGCCTGAGGCATAGGTGTTGGTCACGATTTTTGCGCGATTCACACAGTCGGTCACTCCGCAAGCATCATTTGACTGGAAGCCTGCAATACCGCCTGAATAGTTTTGGCTTGAATATACTGTGCCCTCATTGAGCGAATTGGTAATATTGCCCTTGCTTGAGCCCACGATACCGCCATTAGAATACTTACCTTCAATGGCACCTGCATTATAGCAGCTATCGAATGCCACATCGGTATCAGTAGAGCCAGCAATACCACCAGCCTGACCATTAGCAGAGGTAATCATACCATAGTTGCGGCAGTTGATGAAGCGAGCCTTAGGATTAGCGGTGCCTACAAAGCCACCCACGAAGCCCATCTTCAGCGTTGCCACCTGTGCACGGTTCACACAGTTGCGCATGGTGCCTGATGAACGACCTGCGAAACCGCCGATGTACCAATAACCGCCAATCGAACTGTTTGCGCCAAGAGTGAGGTTTTCAATCACGCCATTGTTGCCAACGAGTCCGAACAGACCCTTGTTGCTACCGGTTTTCTGATCTTCATTGTAGTACTTGAAACCGTCGATAGTCTTGCCGTTGCCGTCGAAATGACCTTGGAAACGAGTAGCACCATCGTCAACGAGCATCAGCGATGCTTCGGCGTCGCTACCGAAGTCGAGGTCGTTGACCAAGAGCAGGTATTCGCCGTCGAATGAAGCTTCATAGTTCTTAGAGTAGCGTGCCACAGTTTGCCAGTCGGCAACAGATGCAATTCGCCATGGGTTGGCCTTGGTGCCTTCGCCATTAGGGAGCATCTTTGGAGCGGCAAACAGAGGGTATTGCTTCGTGTAGTTGCCACTTGTGAAAGTGAGCGTGTCGCGCTCAACCTCGGTGATAGCAGCAATGTTCAAAGTGGTGCCGCTAAGGGTGAAGTTTTTAGCATTCTTCAACGCGAAAGTCACGTCCTTCTGTGCCACCACTTCTGAAGCGTAGCGCACCGAGAATCGAGAATCGGTTTTTCCTTCAGATGCAAACAGAATGTAGTTGCCACGGTTGAATTGTGCGGCAGGTTCGCTTGCAAACGCCTTCAAAACAGGATATTGACCTTTCACATAATCCCATTGCTCGGCATCAAGTCCCTTTAGTGCTTCGCCCGAAACGAGCGATGCAGTTGGGAGTTTGCTCACGCCATCCACGGCAAGGGCATTGCCAGCGTTTTTGCCAGCAAGTTGTGAATCGTAATAGCAATCTGCGGTCACTGTGTTGCTGGAATTGTAACTGCCGAATACGGTGCCCAACTTATCGAGGTTTGCAAATGAATAAACCACGCCTGTTGAGAGCAGTTGCTTGTTAGTGGTGCGGTAGTTGTTGTAACCAATCACGCCACCCACGCTGTTACCGCCACTCACGTAGCCCTGGTTGAGCGAGTTGGTGACGATGGCGTTGTTCACACCAATCACACCACCCACATTTTCAAGTTTGGTGCTGTCGGATTCGAAAGAAGTAAGCACAGCAGCACCCACCACGCCATCGTTCTGGCAGCAGTCAACGGTGCCGAAGTTTGCACCCACTACACCACCAGCCACCGACTGGCCAGTGAGCACTGTGCCGGCATTGTAGCAACCAGTCACGGCAGAGCCTTCAGCATTGTAAGCCACAACGCCAGCCGCGCCAGTCTTCACAGCCTTTACAGAGGCATAGTTGCGGCAATTCTCAATGCGACCGCCATTATAGCTTGCCACACCTGCCACATAGCTTCCTGCCTCGATTTGGCAGTCGACTGCGATATTCAAATTCTTGATTACTGACTTATGACCAGTGTAAATCATCAAACCTGCCATAGCAGATTCCATGTCGTTGACATAGCCACCGTCAGCAGCGAAACTGCGGTTTACTTTCCAATTCTTGATAGCATGGCCGTCGCCGTCGAGGGTGCCGTTGAACGCATAGTCCACTCCGTGCACGCTAAAGCCGAAGAAGTCGGTTTTGCCACCCATATCAATGTCGTTGGCAAGTTTGAAATAAACGCCTGTGTAATCGTAAAGCTGCACATCCACAGCATTCTTGATTTTGAGGATATCGTCCTTGGTCTTAATCAGATAAGGACTGGCGGCAGTACCCTGACCATCAAACTCGTCGGGAACCACCTTTAAGATATAAATACGGAACTCGTTGCCCAAAGTGGCGGTGAGGGTGTCGCTCACTGCTGCGGTGGCAGTCACGGTCACGTTGTTGCCATTGAGTTTCAAGCCATGACCTGTTGAGGTCAACTTGCCTCCGTTGAAGAATTGCCACTTCACATTATTGTCGGTGCACACAGTGAATGCGCTCTTGAGGCGTTTCACGGTTTCGCCAGCAGCAAGTGTGAATGGCGCTGCATCGAGTTTCGACTTTTCTGTGGCTGTGCATTTTGCCAACTGTGGATAGTGGCCGGCTGCGAGTGCCCACGCCGAAGCGTTGAAACCTTCGGGCGCATCACCTGATGCGAGGGTGGCGGTAGGCAGACTGTGCTCGGTTAAGCCATTGAAGCAAGCCTGACCGTCGAAGTAAGTGTTACTGATAATGGCAGTATCGCCCTCGAACGAGCCTGCAAGTTCGTTGTTCTGTGCTGATGGAGAGCAGAATAGCATGCCTGTATTCAAACAGCCGTTAAATTCGGGCGCATCGCTTTCGGTGGTAGTGCCAGCCTTGCCCATTTCGAACTTACCAGCCAAACCACCTACAACATCGCTCTTATAACTGCGCACGATACCAGAATTGTAGGAATCGTTCACCTTAATGCCTATGCCACGACCCACAATACCACCAGTGGCGCCAGTGTGTGCTTGTGTGAATGAGGCATTCACCTGACCGCCATTCCAGCAGCGGTTGATGGTACCCAAATAGAAGTAGCCCACAATGCCGCCGATTTCGCCTTCTCCGTATGTGTCGGTGATTACGCCGGTGAAGTAGCAGTCGTTGATTGATGAAGTGGCGCGTGATGACGAACCGCAAACGCCACCAGCACTACCCTTCTTGGCAGTGACATTGATTGTGGCATCGCTCCATGATGAGTTCACTGTGCCGTAGTTTACGCCTACCACACCACCGTCCATGCCTTCGCCTTCCACAGTGCCGGAGTATGCTGTGTTTTCTACCACACCAGTGCCATTGTTTATACCCACAATACCACCATTATAGAATGCGTCGGAGCCTACATAACCGCCAGTGACGGTAATGCCGCTCACCTTGCCGCTGTTTTCACCCACCACGGTGCCGATCCTCGATTTATTGGTGCGCACCGATGAGTTTACAAACTTGATGTTAATTACCTCAGCATTTTCACCTGTAGATCCGAACAAACCTGCGTTGAACTCATCGCGACGGTCTTGGGCGAGGTTGCTGATAGTGTGGTTTTGTCCATCATAGCGGCCATTGAATGCCACTTTGTCCACACCGATAGGCTCGTGATTGAGCACCGATGCCATATCAATGTCGGCTGTCTGCTTGAAGTAAACGCCTGTGAACACATTGCCATTGCCATCTTTGTACGATGCATTATGGTTAACGGCATTGGCAAGCGCTTCAAGGTCTTGAGCGTTGGTCACCAAATAAGGGTCTGTTTCCGTACCAGAGCCGTTCAGCCCAAGCGCAGCAGTAAATGGTGCGAATGTATCTGGCACCTTGATCACACTCTTGACGAGCGATTCCACAATCTGGCTCCGAACTGTGCTACGAGACATAGCCCATGCGCCAAAGGTGATGCTGTCGGCAGCGAATGTGCCGTCGAGTCCCGATGCCTTCAGCTTTACGTCGCTGGCATTGGTATATTTGGTGATACAGTAGTTATAGAATTTTGTTAGGCCCGATACGGCAAGCACCTGGTGAGGCATATACACTGCACCTGTGCTATCCACAGTCATCACCACTTCCGAACCGCAGTTGTAGAAGTTGCGCAACGCAATTTGAGTTTTGCTTTCACGAGTGTAGCAAGCTGGATAGGTGCGAACCTTCATGCTGTCGACCGTTTGCGACAAGCTGTGGTCGGTAATCATGGCATTGGCTTTGTAGAAGCGGGATTTGCTACTCACAATCTGCACTCCCTTATACTCTCCACTGAGCACAAAAATACCCCATGAGCCCACGCTGATGTTGCCATCAGCACTCACATTAAATTCAATCTCGGCATCGGAGTAATAAGCCTTTTTGTCGAGGTCGACGAGGCAGCAGTAAAGCGAGCCATACTTGCTGTCGACATAAGTAACCTGTGGTTTAACCTTAATCACGCCGGTTGAGGCATTATAAACGCCCTTCACAGCACGCTGGCCGCCCATTAAGTTGAAGATTTCCACCGAGTCGGTAGCGAATGGCGTGATTTGCACCATGTAGCGACGCGCTACTGATAGCGGCACACTCGTACCAAAGTCGGTAGTGTAGTAATAGCCTTTAAGGCTCGCCAGCGTGGGGGCACGCTTGGCGGCGTTAGGCACCGATACCTGTAAAGGCGACTTCTCGCTGGTCGCTTGCACGAACCTCGTCGTGCCAATCGACTTGCTCATCACCTCCCGGTCAACCCCTAATAGGGTCACCCCATTGCGGACGATGGTGTTTGCCGTAGAAGTAAACAAGCACACCGTCAAAAGCAACGAGGTCAAGAAAAATGTGACTTTTCTCATAAGGAACCTGTTTTTAGTTAATAGTAATAATTATAAAAATACTTACAAATTTATATAATGTTCACGCATAATATAATACTTCATAGAAAATATTTAACCTTATTTAATAAAAGGTCATTTTGACTTTCAAGACAAAACAAAAGAAAATAATCGATGATAATTTCCTTAAATATTCTATTTTCTAAGGCTATCGTTTCACAAAAAAATATTTTTTAGTATCTTTGCACCTTATTATAAGGGCACTACACGCAGCCGCTCTGCTTGTGCCTTATGAATCATTAGCAATCTCAACATCTATAAGATATGGCTGAAAACAACATTCAACTCAACGAACAAGAAGAGAAAAAGAGCCTGAACTTTGTTCAGCAAATTGTTGCCGACGACTTGGCAGCTGGCAAGAATGGTGGACGACTTAGCACTCGTTTCCCACCCGAACCTAATGGATACCTGCACATTGGCCATGCTAAGGCTTTCTGCATGGACTTCGGGGTGGCTGAAATGTTTGGCGGCACCTGCAACTTGCGTTTCGACGACACCAACCCTGCTAAAGAAGACACTGAATATGAGCAAGCCATTATGCGCGACATTAAGTGGCTGGGCTACGACTGGGGCGACCGTCTATACTACGCAAGCGACTATTTCCAGCAACTCTACGATTTCGCTATCCGCTTGATTAAGGAGGGCAAGGCATACGTCGACGACCAAACCAGCGAGCAAATTGCGGCTCAAAAGGGCACTCCTACCACTCCTGGCCAGGAAAGTCCGTTCCGCAACCGCTCTGTGGAGGAAAACCTCGACCTCTTCACTCGCATGAATGCTGGCGAATTTCCAGAAGGCAGCCATGTGCTTCGCGCAAAAATAGATATGGCGAGCGACAATATGCACTTCCGCGACCCTATCATCTATCGCATTATATTGAGCCCACACTGGCGCACTGGCGACAAGTGGAAGGTGTATCCTATGTACGACTTCGCACACGGCCAGAGCGACTACTTCGAGGGCGTGACACACTCTATCTGCACCCTCGAATTTGTGCCTCACCGTCCGCTTTACGAGAAATTCGTGAAGGAGTTAGCTGGCGACAAGGTGGACGAATACTGCCCACGACAAATTGAGTTTAACCGCCTCAACCTCACCTACACCGTGATGAGTAAGCGTAAATTGCTTCAGTTGGTGAAGGAAGGTTTGGTAAACGGTTGGGACGACCCTCGTATGCCTACACTCTGCGGTCTGCGCCGTCGTGGCTTCACCCCTGAATCAATCAAAAACTTCATTAACAATATTGGCTACACTAAGTTTGAAGCGCTCAACGACATCAGCCTTCTCGAACACTCAATTCGTGAAGACCTCAACAAGAAGGCTAACCGTGTGTGCGCCGTGCTCAACCCTGTGAAGGTGGTGATTACCAACTATCCTGAAGACAAGGTGGAAATGATGGAGATGGACAACAACCCTGAGCAAGAAAACGCTGGCACTCACCAGATGCCTTTCTGCCGCGAAATCTTCATCGAGCGCGACGACTTTATGGAAGACGCTCCTAAGAAGTTCTTCCGCATGACTCCTGGCAAGGAGGTGCGCTTGAAAGGTGCCTACATCATCATGTGCACTGGCTGCACCAAAGATGCCGACGGCAATATCACCGAAATTCAATGCACCTACGACCCCGACACCCTCAGCGGTATGGAAGGTGCTAACCGCAAGGTGAAGGGCACGCTCCACTGGGTATCGGCTCGCCACTGCAAAGATGCAGAAGTGCGCGTTTACGACCGTCTGTTCGCCGTTGAGAACCCAAGCGCCGACACCGAGCACGATTTCCGCGACTTGCTCAACCCTGAATCGCTCAAGGTGATTGAAAACGCTAAGATTGAACCATTCTTGGCTGAAAACGCTAAGGAGGGCGACAAATTCCAATTCCAACGCATCGGTTACTTCTGCGTCGACCAAGACAGCACCGCTGAAAAGCTCGTATTCAACCGCACCATCGGCTTGAAAGACAGCTGGTCGAAGCAAAACAAAAAATAAGCCGCTCCCAAAAATATCCACAGCCTTGGCACGCCACACCGCGCCAAGGCTGTAATTTTTATATTCCCTTCCAAAGAAAGCCGTTTAGAGGGCTTTATTTCGAATCACATGTGGAATTATATTCTTCTGTTGGTTCAGCTGCACCCACAATGGTGCTATCGGTTTGCCCTCCACACAAAGGCAGAATGATAGTGATGGTTAACGCTTTCTCTATTTTGCTGATTGTTTCCAAAGAAAGGTTTTCTCCACCTTTCAGCAATTTTGACACATACTGCTGACTGCATCCCAGTTGCTTTGCCAATGCGGTTTGCGACATTTTAAGTTCGTCCATTTTATTGAGCATCGCCAATGCTATTTCCTGACTGTGCCGAATCCAGTCACGATTTTCTCTTCGCCACTCAGTTTTCTCCCTCCAATTTGAAGGGGTGGCAGGCTGATGATTCTCCAAATATTCCAAAAGTTTATTTTCCATGTCACACACATTTATTCATTAACAAATTCCATAAATCCGGCATCATCTACCGCGCCAAGGCTGTAATTTTTTATTCCACCTATCTCAAATTTGATCTTGACAAAAACAACGCTATAGCGTTGTTTTATACGCATTTCCTGTATGCCTTGCCTTATGGGTGGGTTTGGAGGTATTCCACTACGGCGTTTTCGAGTTCTTGACCGCGGAGACCACGGTGAAGGATTGTGCCGTCGGGGGCGAAAACGATGATTTCGGGAATGCCGGTGATGGAATAGGCATCGCTGCCGGCCTTCTGCGTGTTGAGCATTTGCGGATATGGAATCTTTAGTTCTGCAATGGCTTTCTCTGTGTCTTCGGGGTTGTCCCAAGTGGCAATGCCGAGCACCTGCACCTTGTCGCCATACTTCTCGTGTATGTTGATTAAATTCGGAATCTCTTTTCTACATGGCCCGCACCAACTTGCCCAGAAGTCAGCCACCACCAGTTTGCCCTTGCCCACATAGTCGCTCAAACGCTGGGTTTTGCCGTTGTAAGTGACGGCGAAATCCACAAATTTCGCACCGGCAAGCGTGCTGCACGTTTTGTCAATCGCCACCTTAATTTCTTTGCCGTAAGCCGAGTTTTTCAACTTTGGGCTCATCTGCTCAAACAGTTTCTGCATATCGGTTGGGGCCGACATACTGCGCACTGCCTCATTGCCCAACACCAAGAGCGCACGCAAATCAGTGGCATTGTCGGCGATGTAGGAAGCAAGTGCCGAAGCCGCCTGATCGTTCAAAAACGACGAAACCATGCCACGCACATCGTCGTTGATGGGTGTGCCCACCGCGCACTGCGTATCGTTGTCCACACTTATGGTGCCAGCCTCCAATGCCGCCAGCACATTTGCCACAAACTCCGAGTGATTGATGTAGGCAGTGACCTTTGCCGCAGCGCCATCTTCCGCAACGCCCTCAAACTTATAGATGCCGTCGGCCGCTTCAGTCAAGGTCTGCACATGCTTGCCATTCACAGCCATCACCACCGAATCGACGGAGCCGCCAGATGTCAGCACGGTTTGCAAATCCCACGAGAGCGTATAGCCGCCAGCCTCGCCCTTGTTAGGCTTCTCATTACATGCCACCAGCGCACAGGCAGCAGCCATAATTATCAAAAATCCAAACTTCTTCATATCTAAAATATTTTTCCCCAAAATTACAATATAATCCATTAACCTCAAAATCGCTCAACAAAATAAGCCACAAACCACAACAACTCAAAAACAAAATAAATCACTTCTTTAACAGAAAAAATATACCGGTGTGAACAAAAAAGGCACACCTAAGCAATATCTTTGTAGTCAAAACGTTTTCTATATAAAATGTGATATACGAATATGCCACTGAATCAAACCAATAAACTCGTGTGGATTGTAGAGACTATCTATCGTGCACATAAGATTACCTTTGAGGAACTGAACCGCCGCTGGATGGACAATGTGGAATTGAGCGGAGGTGAGGAGATGTTGAAGCGCACCTTCCACAAATGGAAGTGGAATATCTTCGACACCTTCGGTTTGTCGATAGACTGCGAAAAGGCCGCGCCATACAGGTATTACATCGACAATGTGGATGATATGAAGAACGGAAGTGTTGAGAATTGGTTGCTAAGCACGCTATCAGTGAGCAACTCGCTCCTTGAGTGCAAATCCATTAAGGATAGGATAATCCTTGAAGATGTGCCAAGTGGCAGAGAGTATCTGGAGCCCATCATCGACGCGATGAAAAAAAATCGCTTCATTCACATCAACTACTTTAACTACTGGAAGGGTGAGTCTCGCAACCACTATTTGATGCCATTGTGCGTAAAACTTTTCCGCCAGCGTTGGTATATGGTGGGACGTAATTGGCCAGCAGGCAGGGACATCGTTTTCTGTCTCGACCGTATCCAAGACATCCGCCTATCAAGCCACACCTTCGAATATCCCGAAGAGTTCGACCCACAAGAATACTTTAATGGTTGCATTGGTGTTATCCCCGGCGACGGTTGCGATATAGAAAAAATCAAAATCAAGGTTAGCGCCAATCAGGCTAACTACCTACGCGATCTCCCTCTGCATCACTCGCAACAAGAGATTGAGCAAACAGAAGAATACAGCATCTTTGAATTGCATGTCAGACCGACATACGACTTCCAACAGGAACTGCTTTGGAATGGTGAAGACCTTGAAGTGCTCGAACCGCTATGGCTCCGCAAGGAGATAGCCGGGAAGATAAAGAGAATGTGGAACAAATATAAGGAGTAAGAATGAATATGACTGAGAATAACATTGTTGCAAATAATGGTTCATCTATCATTCTATATACGACAGATGATGGCAATACCCAACTTAAAGTAAAGTTAGAGAAAGAAACATCACACCCTGGCCGACGCATAAGCCCGCGCAGCCATAGCAATGAAAATACTATAATTGTTAAAAAACAAAACTATGATAAAGGTCTCAGAACAGGAAATAAAAGATTTCTTAGACAATGAATTTCCAGGACAGCCGTATCTTATAGGGTGCGGATATTGGTACGTACAAGCTGGTAAATGCCTTGGTCAAAATCTGCATTATGAATATCAAGCAGATAAGGTTCATCTACACATTGAGGGACCTAATTGGCGAGGTATACGTGATTATCTTTGGTCTCATGTTATGGATTCCCGTGTTTCGCATAGTCATTGGGGGCGATATGGTTGTAATTGGACGTTGGATGTAATTCCTCAAACGTGGGACGAACTTAAAAATTCATTCAAAACTATAGCTTACATCATGGATCCCCACATTAGTAAATTTGAAAGATCTGTGATGATGGCTGCTGAAGTTAAAGAGTCAGGCTCTGTGATGGCGGATTTTATTAAGATAACAGATTGTCTTAAAAAAAACGTTAAGATACCCGAATACCAAAGACCATATAGATGGAGTACAAAGAATGTTGAGCAACTCTTAAGAGATATATTATATAGTCAGAGCAGTGGAAAACTGAGATATCTCATTGGGACTGTGATCCTACATGATGATAATGAATCTTATAACATTGTTGATGGTCAACAAAGAATAACTACCCTAGTTTTATTATTAAAGCAATTAGGGTATGAAGGCATTCTTCCCGATTTGAAATATAATCATAGCATCTCATTCGAAAACATACGAGCTAATTATCAGTTCATAAACGAGTGGTTAAACTTAAACATCTCGAATCGAAGATGTTTCTTAGATTACATTCAAAACTCGTGTCTGTTCGTTGAGATTGACGTAAAGAAGCTCAATGAGGCTTTTCAGATGTTTGAGTCTCAAAATGGAAGAGGAAAAGAACTGGAGGCATATAATCTGCTCAAAGCTTATCATATTCGTGCAATGCAATCTTCATCAAAAGAAGAAAAAGTCCAATGTGATAAACAATGGGAAGATGCTACTATGTACCTTTACAAAAATAATCGTAGGGATATTCTCTTTCAACTCTTCAAAGAACAGTTGTTCAGAACGCGATTGTGGGCAAGAGGCCAAGAAGCATATCTGTTTGGAAAGAAACATGTTGAAGAATTTAAGGGTGTCACCTTAGATAAGGACAGTTCTCTGGAATTTGCTTTTCAGAACATTCTCGTTCAGCAAGAGGTTGCAAACCAACTTATGCGAAACATGAATCAGAGCTTGTTCAAAATCAAAGGAAGATTTACACATGGAGACAGCGAAAATATAAACCCATTCGTAAATATCACTCAACTAATTCTCAACGGAAAATCCTTCTTTGAGTATGTTGAAACTTATGTTGAGATTTACAAACGATTATTCATCCAATTAGAATCTTCACAACTATCTGAATTTAAGAGCTTTTATAAAGCTCGTTGCCTTTATAAAGGCCATGATTGGAGAAAGGGTGACGGATATATACGAGAAGTCTATAAGTCTTCTATTATGATGGTGTTCGATAGATTTGGAGAATCAGGTGTTAACAACATCTATCGTGATCTCTATATCTGTCTGTACAAGCATCGACTTGAAAAGAAACAAGTGCGATACGAAACTATGGCGAAGGCGTCCAATTCCGGTTGGATATTTCAAGTCATACAAAATGCGAAAACCCTGTCAGACCTACAATCCATAAAGCAAACGGCGAAATGGGAAAAAAGTCAAACTGCAATTAATTATTCTGTAGAAGAAATAATATCTGTATTTAAAGATTGAGCAAGTATGAGCAATTTAAATAAAACCTTATCTCAAATCTGGCTTGATGATTACGTTGTTCCTCTGTATCAACGCAATTATGCTTGGCAAGAAAGCCAGATTCAACAGTTACTTCAAGACATCTATGATAATAGTAACATCTCTGATAATAGTAAGTCGCCTGAGTCGAACTACTTTATCGGTAGCCTCGTAGTATTGAAACGTCCTGATGGTATATATGAAGTGATTGACGGTCAACAACGTCTTACAACCCTGCATATCATATGTAAAACTCTCAACTTGTTGCATATACCTCATCTTACATATGACTCAAGACCTGAGGTAGAAGAGTTCTTCAAAGGCCTTTTTGCTTCTTCAACAAGCAAAGAGTATGCAGAAGAGTGCAAAAAAAGAGACAGCAGGAAGATTTTTCGTCTTGTTGAGGCAATCGATATCGTGGAGTCAACAGATATTCATACACACCCTGGATTTGCAGATGACAAGACAATATCTTTATCATCGATGGCCGAGGATGAAAAGCTGCACTTTAAGGAGTACTTAAATAATAATGTTATTGTTGTAAGGACAGTTCTCCCTAGCGATACTGACGTTGCCGCATATTTTGAGATTATGAACAACAGAGGAGAACAGTTACAAGAGCATGAAATCGTAAAGGCTTTGATGATGAAAGCACTTGACGCTCATCAACGTATGATATTCTCATCTGTTTGGGACGCGTGTTCTCAGATGAGTATCCCTGTTCAAAAAACACTTAGAGAATATCGTCTTGATAATCATTCACCTCTTTTTGGACTGACTTATGATAGTCTTCACACAGATTATCTCGACAAGTATCAAAGCAACACAACGGATTGTAAACCATTAAGTATAGATAATATATTGCTATCACTTAATAACAATCAAGAAGCAATCAATAATGTAGAAGAAGCGGAGAACAAATATGAGCCTATCGTTGATTTCCCAAATTTTCTGATGCATTTGTTCAAAAAATATGACCGAAACGTTCAACTTAATGCAAACTATCTTTTGGAAAGTTATGATAATATAAAATCTATTATTCGTCCAATGGATTTTATCAAAGATATGTTGAAAATTCGTTGTTTGTTTGATAGATACATTATCAAGAGTCAAGGCGAAGGTGAAGAAGATGAAAACATAAAGTGGAAAATGCTCAAACCTTATATGTTCAAATCAAAGAAAGATAATAGTTTAAGATTCAAGAACACTTTTTCTGATGGCTATCAAGAAGCTGAGGAAAATGAACAGGAAAATGACATACAAAAAAGGATTATCATGCAGCAATCAATGCTTCAAGTTACCTTCCGCACAAAAAAATATAAAAACTGGTTATTTGATCTTCTGATGTGGCTGTATGATAATAAAGTTGATGATGTTGACCCTTGTCGTCTTTCTGAGCATCTTGATAAGTGGATCCTGAATTATTATGATAATCTTGAAGAAAAAACAAGTCTTTCTGAGGGAACAAGCTGGACATTTGAAGCACTGGGCACAGATACTCCTCACTTTATCTTTAATTTTATTGACTACCTGTACTGGGTTGCCAAAAGAAATGGTAAAGCCAATGTTCGATATATCGATGAAGTCGATGACTTCTATTTCAGATATTATAATTCTGTAGAACATCACCTGCCTCAATCCTATGAGGATACTGGGAATGTTAATATTGATAATATTGGTAATTTGTGCTTGATAAGCAGAAGAAAGAACTCCAGTCTTAATGATAAAGCTCCACTAGAGAAGGCAAAAATAGAAGCTGGCCTTCAACCAAAGAGAAAGATTATGTATCGTATAACTCATGATTCAAATGGACTTTGGGGAAAGAAGCAAATTATGGACCATTATCGAGACATAAAGTCATTATTGGAATCTCGTAAATCAATATTATCATAAAAAATGCTGTATATTTCCAACACCGGCCACTACAAGGAGGTGCTTTCACGGGTTCAATCCGTGAAGCGCTCTCTTTGGATTGGCACAGCCGACATCAAAGACCTCTATGTGGAGGTGGGCAAGGAGAAGAAACCATTCCTTACTCTCTTAGCCCAACTCATACACAAGGGCGTGGAGGTTAGGCTCATTCATGCGAAAGAACCCGGTCCTGCTTTTCGGGAGGATTTTGACAAGTACCCTGTACTCTATGACAGCCTGGAGCGAATGCTTTGTCCGCGCGTTCATTTCAAAATGCTTATCTTCGACTGCAAAGAGGTGTATATTGGCAGCGCAAACCTTACTGGTGCCGGTATTGGCATGAAAAGCGAAGACAAACGTAACTTCGAGGCAGGCATACTGACTGATGCTCCTGCAATCGTTGAGCAAGCAATGAACCAGTTTGATGACGTATGGATGGGTAAATTCTGCAAAAGATGCAAACGCAGAGCCTTCTGTATAGACCCAATCATAGCAATATAACAACAAAAAAAAGTTTTTCTTAGGAGGTGCGCCCACAGTTGGCATACCTCCTTTGTTGTTTTGCACCCTAAACAATAATAGATAAAAAGCATGAAACGAAAAAAGAAAATGGAATCATTGGAGGCTTGGAGCCATAAGCATGACTTCCCGATAGAAGATGTGTGGAATACGGACAACACCATTGCACGCCTGATTGTCCCCAGACTCAAGGCGTACAGAGCATTGGATAAGCATGGCTGTCCAGGAAATATTGACTCAATAGAAGCATGGAACAAGATCATCGACAAAATGATATTTGCCTTTGAACTCAATATGCACGTTTCAAAGCTTACTTTTGAACAAGAGAATGATTTTAAAGAAGGTTTTGAGTTGTTCTATAAGTATTACCGCAATTTATGGGATTAAGATATGGATATAAAACATGTATTTGAAGATTCACGCATAGTCATGCTGGAGGAAGACATTGCAAGAATAAACGAACATTGTCGATACTCTGATAATGAAAAACTGATGATGAAGTACTTGCTCGAAGAACGATACCGAGTGCTTTGTCATCTGACAGAATATGACGATGAGACGAAACGATTCCTCGTTGATTTCAATGATGCACTCCGAAAGGCTTGCGCCGAACTGTATCACCGAACGATGGCGGTCTATCAAGAATGCCTACAACGCGTGGATTACACCGAATACTTTGAAGTGGAAGGAAAGATATTCCTTAGTTACGAATATCCTGCACTCCACCCTATTCAGACAGAAACGGCAAAGCAGGTGTGGGATGCCCTCGCATGTGGTGGATTTTGTGCGCTCTATGACGATGGCTGCGCATGGTCTCTCCGTTTCAGCAGAGAGTGTTCACCAAAGCATAACGGATATGAGACTTTGGTGAATTGGCTGGGTATGGAAGACGAGAACGACAATTGGAATGAGGGGTTGGATAGAGAGTGGTCGAAAGATAAACATCTTATACAGCCCTTCAATAATCTGTACGACCGTTGCTATTTCTCATTGTACGACCTCATTTATATCCGCGAGTTCAACCTGGAGGTGCATGTGGAGTTTGATGGTAAAGTAAAATATTTACCCCAAATCGATCATTAGGCCGTGCAAGCCCTAATGAATGATTTGGGTTAAAAGATACTACATCAGCTATCAGTCATACGAATAACCCATAAAACAAAAGGTATGAAAAGAATGGTCAAGGATAATGAGCTCTTTACCGATGAAACACCTGTGAAAGAGCATATTTCCCAGCTTATTGAGCTGATGAGTCAAGGACTATACGAGAAAGAACATATTATGGCTGTATCCTTATTGAGTGCCATTGCCGGCGAAAGCATATTCTTGCTTGGTCCTCCGGGGACGGCAAAGAGTATGGTGGCCCGCCGACTGAAACTTGTATTCAAGGGGGCCAAGTCTTTTGAATATCTGATGTCCCGTTTTTCTACTCCCGATGAAATCTTTGGTCCTGTATCTATCTCGAAATTGAAGGACGAGGATAAGTATGAGCGACTGGTTGACGGTTATTTGCCAGACGCAGAGGTCGTATTCCTCGATGAGATATGGAAGGCCGGTCCTGCTATTCAAAATGCTTTGCTTACGGCCATCAACGAGCGCATATTCAAAAATGGTACCGACACATTGCGCCTCCCAATGAAAGCCCTTGTTGCTGCCAGTAATGAGTTGCCGGCAGAGGATGAAGGTCTTGAAGCTTTGTGGGACAGATTTCTCGTGCGTATGGTCTCAAACTGTATCTCCTGTGAAAAGACTTTCTACAAGATGGTCAGGAGCAAGAGTATTGAAGAACCTACTATTGCAGAAAACTATCTTGTTGAAGATTCCCTACACCTCAAATGGTTAGCGGCTATTCATGAAGTTGAGATAACCGATGAAATTTGTCGCATAGTTACCCATATCCGTAAAATCATGACTGAGCAACAGAAGAAAGAGGAAATCACTACCTTGGATTACTACATTTCCGACCGCCGATGGAAGAAGATTTTCCATCTGATGCAGACATCAGCTTTCTTGAACGGGAGAAACGCCATAAATGTGACCGATAGCATACTCCTTATCCATTGCTTATGGAACAAAGTGGAAGCCATTCCTGTGGTGTTGGAGGCTGTTAGTTCCGCCATTACCGCTGATTTGGATGGGAAAATCACTCAAAATGTCAAGGCATTGGACAAACTCATCGACCAACTCTCTGCCAACATGCGACAAGGTCGTGTGCCTATTGATAGTGCAAAGGATGATTATGTGGTAATGAATTATTTCTACTATATTGTAGAAGGATTCCAAAAAGAACCTTGCTTGTTCGCTCGTTTCGACTATAATCATATTGACACAAAGAAATCAAACGATGGCATACTCTATTATGAAGAGAAAAGCAAAAGCTGGATAATCCATGCCATTTATACTGGTGCACCTTTCGATTATAAGAAGTCGTCGAATGGTAAGAATACGAAGATTAAACTGCAAAAATGTAAGGACGGCATTATGGTGGATGGTATTCCATACTTGTTCAGAAAGAAAGGCTGGGGCACTTTCATTTCTAAGTCAGAAGTTCCGACTTCAACATCTGCCGACATCATATTTCTTGAGTGCGCCTCCATAAGGAACGATTTTGAGCACCTTAAAACGCTTTTCTATAAGGACTGCAATCTGTTTGTTTCTGATGATGACATCAAGTTGATTGGTAAGCAACTGGACAAAACGGAGAAGGCACTAAAGAATTTAGAAATCAAGGTTCAGAACACCAAACTATTGATGTTGCGCTGATGGAAAAGGATGAGTATATTGGCCAAAGAATAACCGTCTATAGTGAGGCGTTCGACTTTTACATGGATTGCGGCCTGATGCCCGACACTGTGCCAGATGGCGACCTGTTAGCCGGGTACATGAGATCTGTAATCGATGCCAATCCGCAGTTGGATAGCCAAGACTCCACCTGGAAGGACGTGTTGAAGAATGACCTGTTGGCTTTCTTATCAGCACTCCTTGGTGCATTCTTTGCGGTAGAACAATCATACCAGAAAGAAATGGATTTCATTGAACGGTTCCAAAAAGCAGAGCTCGAACAGCAGCGCGAAGCCTGGCCACCTGTATATAAGCATATTAAGGAGAATTATGCTCCTGCGGATGTAAACATCAATGGATATGTAGAACAATTCAAAGACCATGAAACACAGGATGTCATTGATGCTATAACAGAAGACTGGAGGAAAGCTGCCGACAAACAGTTGAACCAAAGGGAAGAACGACTGTTGGAACAAAACAAAGACTGGTGGGTACGGCGTATGCGCGATTGCGGACAATGTGACTATAAACGGCTAAAGAAGATTGACCAGATGTATTATCGTTACCCTGTGTTGCTGGAGATAGTCCGCATTATCGGGCGCGAGCAGCCACAGCGTAAGGACGAGTATAATGATATAGTCTTGAAGTATATGCCAATACTGCTGTCAAATACAACGACAACAACAGAGATAGAGCAAATTTCGATTGGCAACAATCTGTCTCATGTAATTCCTACTGAGATTGCCACTCTGTCAGAGGTGACGACTGACATGATGTTCTTCAAAAAGTTTGCGGAGCGACAGTTGCAAATCTTTGCCAACAAACCACCGATGACAGTCCAGGACAAACAAGCGCAAGAGAATCAGACAAAACCACGTTTGGAAAAAGGCCCGATTATCGTGAGTGTCGACACAAGTGGATCTATGATGGGCAAACCGGAGAAGTTGGCTCGCTGCCTATTAATGCAACTTCTTCGTTTGGCAAAGAAACAAAAGCGCAAATGTTTTGTCATTACCTTTTCTGTGAGGGCAAAGGCGTTGGAACTCACAAAACCTGCCAATTGGGGGATTTTGAAGAAGTTCTTGGAAGAAGGATTCTGCGGTGGCACCGATGGAGAACAGATGCTTGCCGCTGCCATTAATGCACTACAGACAAAAAAATTCCGCATGGCTGACGTGTTGATTATAAGCGACTTCTTTTTTCCGCTTCCCATATACAAGACGCGTAAACTCATGGAAACGGAACATGCGAAAGGAACCAGATATTACGGATTGCAAATAGGAGAAACAAAGAATCCGTATGACAAAGTGTTGGATAAAATATGGAAACTTAGTGTATGACAAAGACTGGAACATTTTTTATCAATGAGTATATGAGGCTTAATTGCAAGCATTTCTGTCTATTGATGCACAAAGTAGACTATGATATTTTGCTATTGGAGTCTAAATTCTGCAAAAGATGCAAACGCAGAGCTTTCTGTATAGACCCAATCATAGCAATATAACAACAAAAAAAGTTTTTCTTAGGAGGTGCGCCCATAGTTGGCACACCTCCTTTGTTGTTTTACAATCAGAAAATATAAAGCGCTAAAAAATGAACAACAGAAAATTAATAACAATGGAAAGTGTTTTAAAATCTGACGTATTTAAAGAATGCCACTATGAACTACCTATCATATTAGGCAAAACTGCTATTACAAACGAAATTATTATAAAAGACTTAACAAGGCTGCATCACATCTTAGTAGGAGGTTCTACTGGCCAAGGGAAAACCACTTCTTTACATGCGATGATCACATCTTTAATCAACAAGAGGCAACCGTCCGAGATGCGATTGGTTTTAATCGCCCCGAAGCGTTGTGAATTTAACAAGTATGCTTACTTAGGTAAAAACTATCTTGCCGAAATTCCCAGTGTATCAGACTTGATACTAACTGACAATACAAAAGCGACACAAGCTCTGAAGAATTTGTGCGACATAGTGGATAATCGTCACAAGCTGCTGAAGATGGCTGACGTGAGGAGTATTCAGGAATATAATGAGAAGTACAAAAATGGAGATTTGAGCAATGGGGCAGGTCACGACTTTATGCCATACATAGTAATAGTTGTGGATGAGTTCGGAGAGTTGATGATCGCAAGAGGCAAAGAGGCAGAAGTCCCGATGGTTCGATTGGCTGAGATTGGTCACCGTGTTGGCTTACATTTAATTATTGCTACGCAGCGCCTTGTCCCTAATGTGATCACTGGAGTCATCAGGGCCAATTTCCCCACACGTATAGCATTTAGAATAGCCACCAGCTATGAGAGCCGAATGATTATAAATAGTAACGAAGCAACCCAACTAATGGGAAATGGCGACATGATGTTCGCTTCAGTAGACGAGAAGATACACGTGCAAGGAGCATTCGTTGAATAACGTGAAACATCGTAACGCGAGTTAGATGAACTCTGTCACCCTGCACGGGATGGTTCATTTGAGGCATCACCACCACCAGTCATTTTGAATTATATTGACTATACTCATAGGAAATGATTCCTATATGCGGAAAGTGAGTGTGGATGTAGACATGGGAATTCACTATTTATATCTCAATAACATCATTAAATAATAATTTTCTGAAAATAATTCAAATTCACGAAGGCAATGCCCATAGTTGGCACACCCTATGCTGACCTTTGCTTCATCAAAACATTTAAACTTATTATATGATGGAACAGAAAACAAACGACGATTTCATGCGCAATATTCTCATAGAGGAAGCATGGAAAAAGCTGTCCAGTAATTTTTCGTGGAGCGAAACTCTACTCGAAAAATATCAGAACTGCGTTGATTGGAATAGTATTTCCTCAAACTACAACATCCAGTGGACAATTCCTATGATTACCAAGTTTTCCAAACGAATCAATTGGAGTACTTTCTCGGAATGCAACAATGACACAGTCTTACTACCAGAAGTAATCGAGGCTTTCAAGCACAAATGGGATTGGCATGAATTATCGGGCAACCCAAACGTTCCTTTCACCGATGAACTTCTGGAAAAATATGCAGATTTGTGGGATTGGAACGAAATTATTGGTATTTGGGGGAATTCTATCTATGAAGACAAGGGTATTGACTTCTACGATAAGTTTCAGGAGTACATCCCTGCTAGCAAACTCCAAAACTCAAGTCTATGGAACGATATGGTTGAGCAACAGATGAATTCTCTCATTCGTGATATTATTTCATAAATCTTAATTCAACAAATTATGGCACTTTGGAAAATTTCAGTTAAGAACAGCGGCAATGCTGCTTGTAAGAACAAAAGACAACGCCTTGAAAAAGGTATGTTTGTCGAAACGAGCACCACAACAACCACACCGCCTATCGGTGTGACTCGTGAACAACCCATGCTTGCTCAATTATTCATGAGCAAATATGGCATCGAGATTGACCCTCACCACATGAACCTGTCACATTTCAATTGTGAGAAGATAGGTTGATACCATTCGCTTGGTAAAATGGATGTTTGGACAGAACGGGAACCTAACTGACCAAACATCCATTTTCTTTATCGTCTCAGCAAATAAGGTGCATTGCAAAAATCGTGAGGGGAAAGTGAACTTTTGGTTATTTTATTCGTAACTTTGTTTTTGGTTAAACGAATATGGAATTATGACGAAAAGATTATACTTTTTGCTTGCGTTGCTTCTGTGCATCTGCACGATGGGCGCTGCCAAGACTACGGTGGTGAAGAATGCTTCGTCTATGACGCGTACCGGCACTTACCGCATTACCAAGGAACTGAAAGCCAACAATATCAAAATAGGCGATGGCTCTACCATCATTTTCGCTGGCGGACGCATCACGGGTGCCACTATCAAGGCTCGCAACTTGAAAGTGGTGGTTCCCGACGGCAAAACGTATTTCAACGGCTGTCGGTTGTCGGGCACTATCGTCAACTCCAAACTGAAAGCCACCAACTTCGGTTGCAAGGCAGATATGCGCACGCTGAGCAAAAGCAACTGGACCTACAAAGGTATACCTCGGCAAACGCTCAAATACCGCACCGGCACCGACAACTTCAAGGCGATGGTGTGCCTTGCCACATTCCTTAGCGGTAGCACTAATGTGGATTTTGAATGGAACGGCAATTTCTTCACCGCCCATCAGCCATCGGCAGCCATCTATGCCCCACCCTTTATCAGAATTGAGAGTTGTAAAAATTTGGCGATGCACGGCGGCACGCTGATTAGCGGCATTCGCTTTATCGACTGCACCAACATCGAAGTGAGCGATATGCGCTTTGTGGGCTATCACGAATGTCACGACTTCCCTGCTATTCACACTTCGGGAAGCCCTGCGAAGGCAATCAAGGTGAACGGCGTGGCATATTCCGTGGCTCGTGGCGGAAAATACGAATGGGCAAACAACTGCTACTACTACGGCACCGACGGCACAAAAGACCTCGGTTTGGCGGCTGAAGGCATCATTTTCGACACCAGTTCGCCAAAAACCTCTTGCACAGGCATCAATGTGCACGATTGCCACTTTGAAATGCGGCTCAATGGTGTGGTGCTCGGCATGAAGCGCACCAACTATAACCAGGTGGGCAAAGTGAATGACGCAAAAATCACCAACTGCACTTTCTCGCACCATTATTTCCAGCCAATAGGTATGCACGCCGAAAATGTGGTGGTGGAAAACGTGAGTGGCGACTATGCGCTCCAGCCCATCGACATCTCCACCCTGTCGCACAATGTGGTGGTGCGTGGTGCATCGTTCACCGACCTTTTCTACGGGCCAAAGCAAGAGGCGGAACCTGCCTACGCCAGCCAGTCGTACAACAATCGCATTGAAAACAGCAGTTTCACCATCAACAGGAAATACCACCTCATCGGCATGGACAGTTACGCCCTGAATGCGGCTGAAGGCAAAGTTGGCGACACGTTTATCGTTAAAAACTCCACCTTCAATTTCTTCACCGACACCTACGGCACTTTCGTGGTGCGCACCTGTGCCGACCGCGTGCGCTTTGAGAATTGCAAATTGAACATCAACCTCAAGAAGCAGACCGACGGCAGCAGCCCCTACTGCATCATGAGCATCTTTGCCGCTCTTGCCACCAAAGCCACCAGTCCGAAAGTGGAACTGGTGAACACCGACATCGAAATCAACGGCGCAGCATCTTCAAGCGCAGGGCAAATTTCCAACCCATTTGCCTATCTGTTCAGCAAAATCGGGGCGAAATCCTATTCCGTCAGCCTCGAACAGTGCAATATCCATGGCACGGCAAGGGTTGATTGGAGCCTATTCGAGCAAATGGAATCGATCAGCATCAGCAATTCACAAATTTCAATCGGCGGTTGCGACTACCACGGCTACTACATCAACGCGCCCAAACGCCTGCAAATCACAGGCACCACCTTCACAGGCCGACTTGGAAAATACAACACCCTCGTGGGCGTGCCCAATGTGAAAGACTACAGCCACAGCATCGACAACACCACAGTAGATGCAAGCGTGAGCAAACTATTCACCACATCGCCCGACCGCCGCCACACCCGCATCACCAACGTGCGCACCCGCACCACCAACCGCCTCATCACCAAATAACGGTAGTTTTCCACCAACAATGCCTCAAATGAACGCAATTGCCTTATAACCACGAAAATGGAGGTGTGTCGTGCATTACGACACACCTCCATTTAATATCATGTGGGTGGGGGTTAGTCTTTTGCTTCCCAGCCGAGTGCTGATGCGCCGAGGATTGCTGCGTCGGCATCTTTCATTTCGCTGAGGATAATCTTGGTCTTGCCCTTGAAGTTGCGGAGAATGTTACGGTCATAAGATTCTCTCACTGGCTTCATGATGAGTTCGCCACTCTTGGTTAAGCCACCAAAGAGAATGAATGCCTCTGGGCTTGAGAATGTGCAGAAGTCGGCAAGTGCTTCACCGAGAATGTTGCCGGTGTATTCGAAAATTTCTTTAGCGAGGGCATCGTCTTGGATTGCGCAGTCGTACACATCTTTAGAAGTGATTTCGTCGATAGGAATTCTGCGAAGGAGAGAATCTTCTTTGCGGATTTCGAGGAATTCACGAGCAGTGCGAGCCACACCATTTGCAGAGCAGTATGCTTCTAGACAGCCGCAGCGACCGCAGCCACACATACGACCGTTGGTGCGCTTCATAATCACGTGACCGAGTTCGCCAGCGAAGCCGTCGTGACCGTAAACCATCTGGCCATTTACCACGATACCGCTACCCACACCTGTGCCGAGGGTGATCATGATAAAGTCCTTCATACCACGAGCTGCGCCGTAGGTCATTTCGCCGATTGCAGCGGCATTAGCATCGTTGGTCACGATACATTGAATGCCGAACTTGTCGGTGACGAGTTGTGCCAGTGGAATTGGGCAAGGCCAAGGCAAGTTGGCGGTGTCTTCAATCATGCCGGTGTAATAACTGCTGTTAGGCGCGCCGATACCGATACCTTGCACTTTGCCCACTGCGTTGTTCTCTTCGAGAATGCGAGTGATGGCTTCGTACAATTCGTCGATATAATCGTTGATGTCGGAGTGTTTTGCTGTTTTGATAGAACTGCTTGCGATCACATTACCGCGAGCGTCAACCAGGCCGAATGCGGTGTTAGTGCCACCCATGTCGATACCAATTACATAAGGTTTTGCCATGTCGTTGTAATTATATAATAAGTTTATGATTTAATGAGTTGTTTAATATTACAAAGTTATTAATTTTTATTTAGATAATGGTTTGGAAACCACTTTTTTTTTACCTTAATCGTTCCCCTTCATCATAAAATCGGACCTATCGTCCCTGTCGATGGAATTTGGTTAGAAGGTCATGGAGAGGCGGGCGGAGATTTGGCGGCGAGTGAGGTAGTTTGGTACGGCGTATTGAATATTGTGTACGTCGGTAATCCAGTAATAGCTGCTCACGTTGGAAATGTCGAGGAGGTTGAACACGTCCACTCCCAGCCAAATGCTCTTGAATTTGTTCAAGAATCCGCTTGTTGGGCGGTTTTCACGCCCCACGAGTTCGTAGCTCAATCCCACGTCAACGCGCTTGTAGGCAGGCTGACGGAAGAAGCCTTCCGAGCGTGTGCGGTTGGGTGCGGCTGTTGGCAAACCTGCGCTAATCACACCCTTTAGACTGAATTTCAGGCGTGGAATCTTTGGGAAATAGTCGGTGAAAAACAGCGAGAAGCTGTATCGCTGATCGGTAGGCATTGGCACACTGATTCCTTTCTGGGTTTCGTTTGCCTTCATCAGTGAGAAGCAAACCCACGAGTCGGTGCCTTCCACAAACTGACCGAAGAGTTTCATGTCGATACCAGCGATGTAGCCCTTGCCGTCGTTGTTGCCAGCATACACCACTTTCAGGTTGTCCACCTCGTAGGAGTTGAGGTTGGCGAGATTCTTATAATAGAGTTCGGCGGTGAACTTAAACGGGCGGTTGATGGCACGGAAAGTGTAGTCGCCACCGATAATGATTTGCGTGCTTCGCTGCGACTTGATGGCGGGGTTGAGGGCGATGTAGCTGTTGCCCACCGAGTCAACCTTCTGAATGCGGTATTCCTTGTAGAAAGGCGCTTGATAATACACGCCGCCAGCCAAACGGAGCGTGAGACGTGTGTTGCGTGCTGGCACATAGCCCACGCTGAAACGTGGCGAAATGAGCGTTTCCTTATTGAAATCCCAGTGCGACACTCTCACACCAGCGTTGACCGAAAGCACGCCATTGCCCATATACAGTTTGTAGGTGTCTTGCAAAAAGGCAGCGAAGCGCGAGGTGTGAATGTCGTTTTTCGATGCCATACTATAAATCACGTTCACCTCGCCAGGGTAGTGAGGGAGTGAATAGCCAGCAGAGTCGCGCCATTGCCACTCGCGGCTGCGCTCGTAGATGTCGTCGCGGCGGTAATTGAAACCGTAGCTGAAATTGTTGTGGCTGATGGAGGTGTTGCCCTTCAAACCGATGCTCAACACATTGATGCGGAGGCGGTTGCGAGCGTGCTCGTGGTATTTGCCCACGCCGAGTTCGCCACGATTGCCATCAGAGGCACCGCCAGCCTGGTCGAGCCAGTATTCGCCATGAATGTCGTAAGCCACCAGTTCGTTGGTCTGGTAAGCCGAGCCGATGAGTGAGAAACTGTTACCTTTGTTGGGCTTGAAGTCGAGCGACATGGCTCCGAAGAAAGTTTGGAACTTGTCGTGCTCCTGACCGTCGAAATACACGAGGAAGGTTTTGGCGTTGGTCGATGTGCCGAAACTTGTCTCGCGGTTCTTGGGAATGAATTTGTAGTCGTTGAGCGCCACGTTGCCGAGAAACGACACCTTGAACTTATTGGAGGGTTTCAGCACAATGTGGGTTTGATAGTCGAAATATTGTGGGTCGTATTCGCCCTTGGTGTCGGTGCCGCCGAGAAGCGAGGAATTGCGCTTGTAGCGCACACCGTGGAGCATGGAAAACTTTTTAGTGGAAGTGCCGAGCGCCAAACTTCCGCCTTGCATACTTGCTGAGAATGCGCCCTCAAATGCCTCTGGCTCCTTGTAGGTGATGTCGAGCACCGAAGACATTTTGTCGCTGTATTCGGCGTTGAAACCACCAGTGCTGAACGCCACCGAGCGTACCATATCGGGGTTGATGACGCTGAGGCCCTCTTGCTGGCCCGAACTCACCAGCTGTGGGCGATGCACCTCTATGCCGTTGATATACACGCTGTTCTCGTCATAGCTACCGCCACGCACCATATACTGCGAACTCATTTCGTTCTTGGAACTTACGCCAGCCTGTGTGGCGATAATGGCTTCCACGCTGTTGCCCGACGCATTGGGTGCCATGTGCATCGACTCAATGTCGACACTTTGCAGCGTGTTGGTCTGCTTTTTAAATTCCGTGATTTGCACACCCTCCAGTTCAATGGATGAACTGTAGAGCTTGGGATTGATGCTCACGGTGCCTGTGGGCTTGAGCAACTGGCGGCGCACGGTGCTGTAGCCCAGGCAGGAGAACACCACCATCACGGTGTCGCGCGTGGGTGCGCTGATTTCATACCTGCCTTTGGTGTCGGTGTTCACACCGATAGCCGTGCCAGCGATTTTCACGGTGGCAAACTCGATAGGCTGCCCCTTCTCATCCACCACAGTACCAGTGATTTTCACCTGAGCCATTGTGGTGATGGCAGTGAGCTGCAGAATAAAAGAGAGGAATATTTTGTTGAAGATATTATTTGTATTCATTTGCGTGCATATTTGATTGATGCGCGAAAATAAATCGCACATTATTTATTATAACGCAAAATGTGGTCATAAATTGTATTCTTCTTTCAAAAAGGCACAATCGCCATAATCGTTTAGCGAACAAAACCAGGGTCGATGTTACGAGGGTCGGTGGGGTCGGACCTGTTATATTCTTCCATCGGGTCGGGTTGTGGAGCTCTAAACGTTACGGGAAGCGTGTACCACACATCCACTGGCTCGCCGTTTCTTGTGCCAGGTTTGAATTTAGGCAAGCGTTTCACCACACTAATCACAGTCTCGTCGAATGGTCGGAATAGAGACTGCTCAATTTGTATTGAGTCGACATCGCCAGTTTTGGTGACGAGAAAACGCACCACACACCGTCCACTCACCTTAATCTTTGCAGATATTTCTGGATAAACCATATTGTCGGCAAGAAACTTCATCAGTGCCGCATTGCCGCCTGGAAATTCTGGCATTATTCCAAGGTTTCCTGCCGAATCCACAAAGCAAGGCATCGAAGATACTGGGGCGCTTGATGCAAGCTTAAATGATATGGGCAGTGTGTACCACACATTCACGAGAACGCCGTCTTGCTTGCCTGGCGAGAATTTGAGCGTGCGCGCCACTCGTGCGGCTTCTGCGTCACATTCCGGGCTTACCGACCGAAGCACTTTCACTTCTCCCACATTACCATCCTTGGTGATGACGAACCGCAAAACGCATTTTCCTTGTTTGCCGCTTTTCAACGCCGTCTCAGGATATTGCAAGTGCTCGCCTATATAGCGCATCATAGCTGCATTGCCACCCGGAATTCAGGCATCACATCACAGCTGTTATAGATGATAGAGTCTGAAGTCGCGTCGGTTTGAGCTTGCGCGCAAACCACGGCGCATACGCAAGTCAGAAAAAGAAGTAAAAATTGCTTCATAGTTTTGTATTTTTTACCGTGAAATATAATGATATTTTGTAATTTATTGATGTCAATAATCAATGAGGTGGTGATAGCATCTCAAAACATGGTTTCTCCACCACCTGTTATTCCGTTAAACGAGAATTCTGGATGCGTCATATTGTCATTGTCTTCTGTGTTATAGTAATTTACAGTTCGATAAAATGCATACATCAACACTGATTTAGTTACTTTAAGCACATTATGATTCTCCATAACCTTCTTCTCTTTTTTTTGCATTAAAAATGCTTAGTGTTCATTTGCGATTATGTTAGTTTCGCTGCGTGCAAATATACACATTGATAACATATAACGCAAAAATCCCCCATAGATTATACACCCGAAGAAAAAAAACATCTTCACCACCAGCATAAAACCTGTTAGGGAGTGAGTAATGGGTAGCTTTTTTCAAAGGGCTTTTTAGGTGAGAAAAATAGGAATCAGCTCAAAAATGTGCTTTTTTGGGTGATTATCGGTTCGGTTTGAGCCGATAATTCATAAAAAATGCTTAAATTTGAACCGATTTAAATGTTTTTGGTTATGGATGCACAAAGAGAAATACTTCAATACCTCCATTTTCACCCGTTGTGTACTCGTGAAGAAATTAAAGTGGGCATGGCTTTCGAAGGGAGCGACGCCACTTTAAAGCGCTTGCTGAAGGTGGCCATTCAGAATGGCGATATCGTGGTGGAAGGCAAGGCGAGAGCAACGAGGTACAGACTTTCGGATGTGGCACATATTTTAATGCCACTCAATCTGGATACATATTTTTCGCAAGATGTAGACGACCGCCAAGTGCAGACTTCTTTTAATTTTCATCTCATTTGTGAACAGTTGCCTAACGTGCCGTTGTTCACTGCTGGCGAACTTGACTTGCTTCAAGGTCTGCAATCGGAATTTCGTCAGCATGTAGGCGAAATGAGTGAATGCGAATATCGAAAAGAAATGGAGCGACTTGGAATTGACTTGAGTTGGAAATCTTCGCAGATAGAGGGGAATACCTATTCGCTGCTGGAAACGGAGCGACTGCTTCGTGAGAGCCAAGTGGCCGATGGCAAGACGAAAGATGAGGCAGTGATGCTGCTAAATCATAAAAAGGCTTTGCGGTTCGTGCTGGATAATCCTGACTATCTGCATCAATTGAGTGTGAGCCACATTGAGGATATTCATCAGTTGCTTACCGAAGGTTTGTCGGTTGACCGTGGCATTCGACATCGTCGTGTGGGCATTACCGGCACAAATTATCGTCCGTTGGACAACGAGTTTCAAATCCGTGAGGCTATGCACGACACTTGCAATCTGATCAATGGGAAAGAGTGCGTTTTTGAAAAAGCACTTCTCACGCTTGTGCTACTTTCTTATATTCAGGCATTCACCGATGGCAATAAGCGCACAGCTCGCATCACAAGCAATGCCATTTTGATTGCTAATGGGTACTGTCCCCTGAGTTTTCGCACGGTGAGTTCCATCGACTATAAGAAAGCGATGCTCATCTTCTATGAACAGAACAATCTTCATGCTTTTAAGCAAATTTTTATCGACCAGTTCCAATTTGCTGTGAAAGAGTATTTCTAAGCAAGGAGATAGAATATAGCCGCGATTCGGGACAAGAGTCTGCTATGGGGTGGTGAGGAATGAGGCGGTGGCTTTTACAGCTTCGTGGAAAGCGGTGGGCTGGCCGGGAACTGTGATGAAAAGATGTGTGGCTGTGGGGTACACATGATAGCGAAGTGGGTGGTTGAGGCGTTGCAGTCTTTGTGCCAGTTCGGCTGTTTGGTCGAATAAAATGTCGTGACCAGCAGAGATGATGAGCACTGGTGGCAATGCTTGAAGTGCACTGTCGCTTGCCAAGCCTACCGAAACCAGCGGATTGTGTGTTTCGGTGGTGGCGTAAGCCTCGTTGAAGGCTTCAAGCAGTTCGGCATCGTTGCCATAGCCTTTGGAGTAAGTGAGCCACGACGCTGAGGGCTCTGTAAACAGTTTGGTGACAGGATAGATAGGAATCACCTTGCATACCCCAGGCACCGACAGAGCAGTGGCTAATGCCAAATTTCCTCCAGCACTGTCGCCGCCTATGGAAACCTGTGTGGAATCACAACCCAATTCTTCGGCGTGCCGCTTCAGATAAGCGAAAGCCTGCTGGCAATCAGTGAGAGGTGCAGGAAATGGGTGTGAGGGCGCAAGGCGGTAGTTGAGAGCCGCCACACAGCAGTCGGCCTCTAAAGCCAGTGAAGCACAAAAGCGTGCACAGCTGTTGATGCTGCCAAAACACCAACCACCGCCATGCAGGTAAAGCAATAGTTTACGCTTGCCAGTAGCTGGCTTTGTGGGAGTGAACAAGCAAATATCGGAAGTGGGGAAAGTGGCTGTAATGCCATCGGGCAACGTGGGTGCTTGGTTGCGACTTTGGCGAATTTGCACGAGAGCTGCGTCATCGCCCTTCATTGCTGCTCGCACAGCCAGCATTTGCGTGTGCTGCAATCCTGGTTTCATATTTGCCAAGAAAGCACATTGCTCCGTGAGCATTTTCTGCTGGGTTTCTTCGCTTGGATAATGGGTTTGCCCTTGTGAGCAAATGCCAGAAAATGTAAGCAACAGTGCGCAGAGTATGCGTATAGTCACTTTTATTGAGCGCATTAGTATTCCACTTTGGTTTTGGTGTAGCCGTGTTCGCGGCGGTATTTGCGCACGTCGCGGAAGAGGTCGGTGGCGTAAACGAAGTTGTTGAGGTCTTCGTTGTCTTGGTCGTAGATTTCATCTTTTGTGCCCACCCAGCCGATGTGGCCTTTGTTGACAAAGATGATGTTTTCGCCAATACCCATCACCGAGTTCATGTCGTGGGTGTTGATGATGGTGGTGATGCCAAATTCGTGGGTGATGTCCCAAAGTAGCTGGTCGATGACGATAGAGGTCTTTGGGTCGAGTCCAGAGTTTGGCTCATCGCAGAACAGGTATTTGGGGTTGAGGGCGATGGCGCGTGCAATGGCGGCACGCTTCTGCATACCACCCGACAGTTCGGCGGGATATTTGTTCTCGCTGCCAGAGAGGTTCACACGGTCGATACAGAATTGCGCACGCTCGCGCTGCTCCTCTGGGGTCATATCGGAGAACATCATCAGAGGGAAAATCACATTTCCCATCACGGTTTCGCTGTCGAAGAGCGCAGACCCCTGGAAAAGCATACCTATTTCCTTGCGTATGCCTTTCAACTCGTTGCGGTTCATTTTGGTGATGTCGCGTCCGTCGTATAGGATTTCGCCATGCTCTGGTTTGAAAAGCCCCACAAGGTTTTTCACAAGCACGGTTTTACCCGAACCACTCTGACCGATAATCAGATTCACCTTGCCGTCGTAGAACTTGGCGCTGATGTCGTGCAGCACCTGACGGGTGCCATTGTCGAAAAATTTATCGAGATGTTTTACTTCAATCATAATTTGTGGCCTCCTGCGCCTTGTGGGTTTACATCAATAAAAGTTTGGTGAGAATCACGTCGCTCACGAGAATGATAATGTTGCTCATCACCACCGCGTCGGTACTGGCTTTGCCCACTTCCACGGAGCCGCCTTTCACGGTGTAGCCATAGTACGACGAGATGCTCGAAATCACGAAACCGAACACCAGCGACTTGATGAGGGCAAACCAAACATTGAACTGCACGAAATCGGTCTGAATACCATAGATGAAGGTGTCGGGGTCGAGAATGCCGGTAAAGCACACAGCCCAGCCGCCAAACAGTGCAGTGGCCATGGTGATGATTACGAGGAATGGCATAATGGTGACCAGCCCCAACACTTTAGGCATAATCAGATAGTTGGCAGAGTTCACGCCCATGATGCCGAGTGCGTCGATTTGCTCGGTCACTCGCATGGTGCCAATCTCCGAGGCAATGTTTGAACCGATTTTACCCGACAGAATCAAACAGAGAATGGAGGATGAAAACTCCAGAAGAATGATTTCGCGGGTAGAGAAGCCCACGGTGTAGCGTGGCAGAAGCGGACTCTCCATGTTGAGCTTGATAAGAATGGTGCACAAGCAGCCAATGAAGAGCGACACAATGAGAATAAGCGGGATAGAGTCGATACCCAGCTTAGATATTTCGTTGAGGTAACGGCGGAAGAATTCCTTCCATTTCTCTGGCACACTAATGCTGCGCCACATCAGGGTGCAGTAGTCGCCAAACGCTTCCAATCCTTTAATTATAATCATAATTTACAAATATAGCACATCTATATTATAATGCGAAAACTAAATGCCACATTGGTGACTTATGGACTAATATTACTCCCTACTTTACCAAATTCACTTCTTCAAAGGCACACGGTGAACCACACCGCCCTTGTTCACGCCCGGCTTGGGAGCGTAGAGCTTCTGCTGTGGTGCAGACTTCACTTTGTCGGGGCCGCCTTTGGCTGGAGAACCCGACTTTTGCGCTGCCGCCATGCTCTGGTTGCGGCTGACGAACTTTTGTGAATTGATGTTGGAGTAGATTTTCCGGTCGAGATGTGTGCGCACCAGCGAAATGCTGTCTAAGAACGCAACCACCGAGTGGCTTGCCACATTGTAGTGGATATATCCGAAAATGCGACGTACATTGCGTGTGGAGTCGGTTTGGAGAGCCAGTTCGGTCCAGCCGTTGAGCGATGCGTTGCGACTGGCAATCGACACGGTGCCATCGGCATATTCAGCGGCAAGCATCAAACCGAAGGTGTTGTTGAAACTGAGCATCTTCATGCCGAGCAAGTATTTGTCGCCCTTGCGGTGCTCGCCGTCGGGGTCGAAATCAAATGCGAAATATCCACGCTTCAATCCGGCTGTGAGCATCAGTGAGCGGTCGTCGTTCCAAATGTCGGCTGTGTCGCCCTTGGCGGCATACATCTTGTGCTTTTGTGCGTCATCGGCGGCGCTCTTGTGCTCTTGTGGAGCATTCGCCATTTCAGCCGTAAGTTCCTTGTTGTCGTCTTGCAGGCGCATCATCACCTTCTTGTGCACGGTGTTGTAAGCCTCGAAATTGGTGGCATACCACACCAGCGACGAGTCGTATTCGGCTTGGGTGATGCCATGCTTCTGAAACAGCGACTGCTTCGCCACACGCTTCACCGAATCGGTGGGAAAAGCCTCCGGATTCATATCGATGATGGCTTCAAGGCGATACAAGTCGTAGAGGAAATCGGCTAAATCACTCTCCTTGATGATGCCGTCGGGAGCCTTGTCGCACCCGGTAAGGAGCACGGCAAGAGTGGCAATGAGTATGAGTAGTTTTGATTTCATCTGTCTTGTTTGGCACACATATATAATAATAGAGATTGCGGCATTATTGTGCGGTGTCGCCGTCTTCAGTTTTTTTATTGTCGTCTTCAGCCACGAGGTGCTTACTGTAGAAGCACACCAGCAGAAACACGCTCACCGACAGGCAAGCATCGGCGAAGTTGAACACGGGTTGGAAAAACTCCGAGCCACCGAGCAGGGGCACCCAGTCGGGCCATGTGAAAAGTGGGAAATAGAACATATCCACCACACGACCGTTGAAAATGCTCGCATATCCGCCATCGGGAGGAAACATTTGAGCCACGGTCACGGGAGTCGATTCGCTGAAAATCTGCCCGTAGGCGATACAGTCGATCACATTTCCGAGCGCACCGGCTGTAATGAGCGAAATGCACACCAGATAGCCTGTGGGAATGGTGGCTTTTTTGCAAAGTCGGGTGATATAGTAAATCAGCAGCCCCACGGCTATGATACGGAACCAAGTGAGAAACAGTTTAGGTCCCCATTCCATGCCGAACGCCATGCCGTTGTTTTCCACAAAGCGCAAAATGAACCAATCGGTAATGCGCAAGTCTTCATAGAGGGCGAAGCTGCACTTCACCCAAATTTTAATGGCCTGGTCGATGATGACCACCGCCGCTATAATGATAGCGGCAATCCAGCCTTTAGAGATATGTGGGTTGTTCACTGTCGTTACCTTCTCTTTTTAGGTTTTTGTGTTGCCTCAATTTCCTTGCCTTCTACCGACAGGGTGGTGTGAGGCACTGCCAACAGACGACCCTTAGGAATAAGCTTACCTGTGACACGGCAAATGCCATAAGTGCCTTGCTCGATACGCACGAGCGCGCCTTGCAGCTTCTTGATGAACATCATCTGACGCTCAGCATTCATGCTTGCCTGCTCCTTGCTCATGGTGGAAGCTCCATCTTCAAGAGCCTTGATGCCAGGGGCACTCTCGTCTTTTTGCATAGCGCTCACGAGGTGGTCGTAATTTTGCTTTGCCACTTCTATTTTCTGAAGAATGAGTTGCTTAAACTCTTGTAACTCTTCATCTGAGTATCTTACTTTTTCAGGAGAATCGTTCATGATAACACCCTTTCTTTTAAATTTGTATGAGTAAACATCGATAAAGTATAGAAGCTGCTTGGATTGTAAGAATGAATCCAACCAGCTTCCTATCTTTTACAGATTACGCCTTATCGACAGTAATTTTCAATTCGTAGTCGTCCATATCGAGGGCGATGACATCAGCGCCTTCAACTGGTGCGAGTTCGATAGCCACAGCAAGCACTTGCTTGGCGATATAGTCCTTGAATTGAGCCACAGCGTCGTTCACATGCTCGTCAGGAGTGATTTTCACCACAATGCGGTCGGTGATATTGAAGTCCTTGCTCTTGCGCACGTTTTGAATGCGGTTCACCAGCTCGCGTGCGATACCTTCCTTGCGGAGATCGTCGGTGATGGTGATGTCGAGTGCCACGGTGATATTGCCATCGTTGGCAACGAGCCAGCCTGGAATGTCTTCGCTGATCACTTCCACGTCAGCCAGTTCCACCACAGCCTCTTCGCCATTGAGTGTGAGGGCTATTTTGCCGTCTTTCTCAAATTGTGCGATTTGCGACTGCTCCAGCGAGGTGAGTGCCTGTGCGGCAGCCTTCATATTCTTGCCGAATTTAGGACCCAGTTTCTTAAAGTCGGGTTTGATGCGCTTCACCAGAATGCCAGCATCGCCACCCACATAGTTGATACCCTTCACATTCACTTCGCTCATAATGAGGTCGGCAACGGCTTCGATATCTTGCTTCTGCGCCTCGTCGAGCACTGGAATCATGATAGCGGTGAGTGGTTGCTTCACCTTCAAATTCTTCTTGCGGCGCAGTGAGAGCACCATTGAGGTGATTTGCTGAGCGATAGCCATGCGCTTTTCGAGTTTTGAGTCGATAGCGGCTTCGTCGGCCTTTGGATATGCGGCAAGGTGAACCGAGGTGTCGCTGCCAGTGAGGTCGCGGTAGAGCATATCGGCATAGAATGGAGCAATAGGAGCCATGAGCATTGCCACGGTCTTGAGGCTCTGGTAGAGAGTTTGGTTAGCGGCCAAATCACCGTCCCAGAAGCGAGAGCGGTTGAGGCGCACATACCAGTTGCTGAGGTTGTTGACCACAAAATCGCTAATGGCGCGAGCCGCCTTGGTGAGTTCGTAGTCTTCTATGTCGTCGGTCACCTCTTTCACGAGAGAGTTGAGCACCGAGATAATCCAGCGGTCGATTTCGGGGCGTTCAGCCAGTGGCACTTGTGGTGCGGCGAAATCGAAGTTGCACAGATTGGCGTAGAGCGCGAAGAATGAATAAGTGTTGTGGAGCTTGCCGAAGAACTTGCTGCCACTCACTTCTTCCACGCCAGCCTCGTCAAACTTCAGGTTGTCCCAAGGCGATGAGTTGCTAATCATGTACCAGCGGATTGGGTCGGTACCGTATTTTTCGATAGCCATGAATGGGTCAACGGCGTTGCCCAGGCGCTTACTCATCTTGTTACCGTTCTTGTCGAGAACCAAACCATTGGAAATCACGCTCTTGTAAGCCACGCTGTCGAATACCATAGTGGCGATGGCGTGGAGTGTGAAGAACCAGCCACGGGTTTGGTCTTGACCTTCGGCGATGAAGTCGGCAGGATAGAAGCTGCGGCTATCGATGAGGTCTTTGTTCTCGAATGGGTAGTGGAGCTGTGCGTAAGGCATAGCACCGCTGTCGAACCACACGTCGATGAGGTCGAGTTCACGCTTCATTGGCTTGCCGCTTTCGCTCACGAGCACGATGTCGTCAACGTATGGACGGTGCAAGTCAATCTTATTGTAGTTTTCGTCGCTGTAATCGCCAACCACGAAACCAGCCTTCTTCCATGGGTTTTCAGCCATCACGCCAGCTGCCACGGCTTTCTCCATTTCGTTGTAGAGTTCTTCCACGCTGCCGATGCAAATTTCTTCGTGTGTGTCGGCATTGCGCCAGATAGGAAGTGGAGTGCCCCAGTAGCGGCTGCGGCTCAAGTTCCAGTCGTTGAGGTTTTCGAGCCATTTGCCGAAGCGGCCTGTGCCGGTGTGCTCAGGTTTCCACTTGATGGACTTGTTGAGTTCCACCATACGGTCGCGACAAGCGGTAGAGCGGATAAACCAGCTGTCGAGTGGATAGTAGAGGATAGGCTTGTCGGTACGCCAGCAGTGTGGATAGTTGTGGGTGTGCTTCTCCATCTTGAAGGCGGTGCCTTCTTGCTTCATGCGAATGCAGATGTAGATGTTGAGGTCTTCTGCCTTGTTGGCAGCCTTTTCATCGTAGCGGCCATCCACGGTGTATTTTGGATCGTAGGCGTTCTTAACGTATGCGCCAGCGTATTCCTTGTATAAATCCACGTTCACGAATTGCTTCACGAAGTCGTCGTCGAGGTCTTCGAAATTGAAGTAGCGGCCCTCGAAGTCAACCATTGGGCGGGTTTCCATCTTCTTGTTGATCATAAAGAGCGATGGAATGCCGGCTGCGCGAGCCACGTTGGCGTCGTCGGCACCAAAGGTAGGAGCGATGTGCACGATACCTGTACCGTCGTCAGTGGTCACATAGTCGCCAGGGATTACGCGGAATCCGTTGTCGTTGCCCACGATTTTACCGTCGATTTTGTCAACAGGCTTCACCCATGGGAACAGCTGTTCGTACTTCATGCCCACGAGGTCGGCACCTGTAAATTCGGCAATCACCTTGTAAGGAATCACCTTGTCGCCATGCTTGTAACTGTCGAGTGCGAGTTCTGCGCCTTCAGCAGCGAAGTAGGCGTTGAGGCGAGCCTTTGCCAGAATGTAGGTGGCAGGTTTGCCAGTGTATGGGTTGTAGCTTTCCACAGCCACATAGTCAATCTTAGGACCAACGCAGAGCGCGGTGTTGGAAGGCAAGGTCCAAGGAGTGGTGGTCCAGGCGATGATGCAGAGGTCTTCAAAACCAGCGTCCACCTTGCTCAGAATGTCGGCAACAATCTTGTTGTCGTCTTTCTTCACAGCGAACTGTGCAGTTACGGTTTGGTCTTTAACGTCGCGGTAGCAACCTGGTTGGTTCAACTCGTGGCTGCTCAAACCGGTGCCAGCGGCAGGTGAGTAAGGCTGAATGGTGTAGCCCTTGTAGAGCAGGTTTTTGCCATAGAGCTGCTTCAACAGCCACCAGAGCGTTTCGATGTAGCTGTTTTTGTAGGTGATGTAAGGGTGCTCAAGATCCACCCAGTAGCCCATTTTATTGGTAAGGTCGGTCCATTCCTTAGTGTATTTCATCACCTCCTTGCGGCAGGCTGCGTTATATTCGTCAACCGAAATCTTCTTGCCGATGTCTTCCTTCTTGATGCCGAGCGACTTTTCCACGCCCAATTCCACTGGCAGACCGTGAGTGTCCCAGCCAGCCTTACGAAGCACCTTGAAGCCGTTCATGGTCTTGTAGCGGCACACGATGTCCTTAATGGTGCGCGCCAGCACATGGTGAATACCTGGCATACCGTTGGCCGAAGGAGGTCCTTCATAGAATACAAAAGTGGGAGCACCGTCGCGCTCATCAATACTCTTGGCGAACACATTTTCCTGTTCCCAGAGCTTCAGAACGTCTTTATTGACGTCGGAGAGATTCAGTTTGCTATATTCTCTAAACTTCATGAAAAAAGCCTTTTTTTATATCTTGATATATTAATGTGCAAAGATATGAAAAAAATTCCAAACTCTCCCCCCAATCGCCTTTCCAATTCACCCCACCCCCTGAAAAAAGTGAAAAAGTCTACAAAAAGTCTACGAGTCAACAGGTCAACGAGTCAACGAGTTTTGGGGCTGGTGGGGGTGAGTCTGTCATGGGTCTGCTTGGGTCTGTTATGGGTCCGAAGGGTCCGAAAAGCAGAACACCTATTTAATCCATTAAATCCTATTAACACCCTAAAAAATAAATAGGTGATAATTGGATTTCAATGGATTAAATAGGTGTAAATTTTATTTCACAGACCCAAACGGACCCAAGCAGACCCGTCGGACCCGTCGGACCCGTCAGACAAGTCGGACAAGTCAGATTCCACCCCCAGTAAGTCCTCCCTTAAAGGGAGGGTTTGGGAGGGTCTTTACTTCAAAATCATATTAATCAGGGCGGTAACATCGCTCACGTTGATTTCGCCGTCGCCGTTGATGTCGCACACAGCGTCGGAGTAGGTGCTGCTGCCGAGGATTTTGTTAATCAGGGCGGTAACGTCGCTCACGTTCACCACGCCGTCGCCATTGATGTCGCCAGGGGCTTGTGAGTACATGTCAATTCCAAAACTGATAATGTCTTTAACAGCAAAGTCTTGTATTTTCAAGTAAGCGCTCCCCGTCTTAAGTGTGTAAGAAGTTGACGACCGCCAGAAGTGTTTGTAACTCTCGCTGAATAGATATTGCGAAGTCCATTTATCTTCATTGGTAATCACTACTTCTTCACGTGCGTTGCCCACAAGATAGTTTTGGCTGGGTTTTTGGGAAAGTGTTTCGGCCTTCTTGAGTATGTAAATACTATCTGTTTTGAAACCATCAATCAACAAGCCTACTCCTCTATAGCTGTCAGCCACCTTATGGGTGTAAACCATCTTTTTTTCCACATTATAGCCAGTCACGTAGTAGGCATTCAGTCCAGTCGCATTCCAATCCACATCTTGCAGAACCGAGGAAGCGTAGGCGTTGGCACCTTGATCTGCGATAAAATACGCCTCCAGTCGGTCGATTGGCCTGTTAGTATCGCCCACAAATATTTTCCATCCTTTTACACTATCACTATATTTGTAATACGACCTCCAGTGCGCATAACACTTGAATCCGTTGGCGTTTTGACCATAGAACTGTCCACCCCATGTGCGTTTAGGATTATTCTTCAGCATCAGCTCAGAGAGTTTTTGGCATGAAGCGAACGCCATTTCGCCAATGTAGACGCATGTGCTTGGCACAGTGAATTTCTGAATACCTGTGTAGAAGAATGCTCTGCGCCCAATGTGCCTCAAGTGCTTCATCTTGTCGATATTCACCTCCGTAATGTGCGAACACATATCTAATGTGCGGTCGTCAATCTTTGTCATGAGATATTTCTTATTTGCGCCATTAGTAACATCTGTTTCATAATTGTCGGCTGTGAACTTGCTGTAGGAGGTGAGTTGCATGTTTGCTGGATGATACACATATTTCGCCTCACCTGCATAGGTCACCCCATCTACGGTCACAGGATTGCCACTGATCACAGTCATGTGATAATAGGTGTCGTGGGCATTTGCGTTATTGAAGGTAAAGTCGTAGGAGCCTTCCGTCACTTTGAGTTTACCCAACTTTGGGTTATCCTTATATAATTTTTCGCTGCCCAGAGGCACATAGAGCTTGCACGATTTGGGAATACCAGTAATATTCCAATCTGCTAAATTTGACCACGATGATTTGTTGATGATTAATTCCTCCAGGTTTTTATTCTCAGCAAAGGCATCAAGACCTAATGTCGACACCGAACTTGGAACCAATATATGCTTCACTTTGGTATTGCGGAACACTCCAAATCCACAGATTTCCAAACCGTATGGCAAGTTGATGTCGTTGGCGATGCCGCTGTTTTGGAAAGCGTAGTTGCCAATACGTTTCAAGTTAGAGTTCAACTTGATTTCTGTAAGGTTGGTCAATCCCTCAAATACCCTTTCCCCAATAGTCTCGATGTTTGCGCCAAGTGTAATTGACGTATTGGGCTTCATCGATGTATTTTCAGGGTTAACAAAGTTGATCGCCGTGACTGCGTAATTCTTTCCGACATCATAAAATTTAACCTCAGCACCATCTTTCAGTGTGATGTTTTTGTCAAAGAAACTGAGATTGGTAACCGTTGCCTTTCCTGCATACGCCTTTCCATTGATGATCACAGGCGTGGTGCTTGTGATGGTGTAACCCACTATATAGTAAGCAGACGGGGTTTTGTAATTCACCATGAAATCGCTTGCTCCCCTGTAAATGTAAATCCAGTTTTTCCATGTGGCGGCTTGACGATAGGCATCCTGCGCATCATGAGGCACAAACAAATACCACTTCTTTACATCTTTGAAATAATCGCTTGCTATGGCAGGAGGTGTCTTGATATTGACGGTTAAATGCTCAAGATTCACAACCCCAACGAAAGCGCCATCTCCGAACTCATTAACAGAGCTTGGGATTTTCAGGAATTTCAGCGAAGTGCAGTATCGGAAAGCCCCGTAGCCAAATGAGGTGACGCCATAGGGAATAGTTATAGATTCAATGTTCTTACACGATTCAAATGCATAATTACCAATGGTGGTAATGGATGAGGGATAATTATCACTTAAGAATGATGTGGACGTATATCCTTCAGGGCATCGTAGTAATGTGGTTTTAGCCTTGTTGTAAAGCACACCCTTGATTGAGGTGTAGTAGCTGTTGTTGCCATTCACCGAGATGGTTTGCAGGTTTGAGCAGCCGTCCACAAAGTACGCGCTACACTCCTTCACACTTGCAGGCAAATTGATAGAAGTCAATGCCCTGCAATTTCTAAAAGCATACGACCCAATCTTAAGCAAACTCGAATTTAAAGCCACCGAGGATAAGGCTGTGCACCCATTGAACGCCGACTTACCTACTCTTCCCAACTTTGAATAGCCAGTTAAATTCACGTTCTTTATTCCGGTGTTGCCCAAACACGCACTGTCGGCAATCTCCACCACATCGAAATCGAGGATGCCATTATTATAAGCGCCCGACCATGAGCTGTTCAGATTATCATCGGCATAAACACCCACAAGCGACATTTCACCTCTGGTTGAGCCATCGCTTAATGGTGCTTTCGTCACGCAGAAATATCCATGATCGCTGAGAATGAAGTCGGAGGCATACACATGCTTCTTAATTGTTGAAAAATAGTCGAACGCCTGCACTTTTCGGGCATTCTCCACCGAGTTGGTGTGAGCCTTGCTCACATAAAGGGTCATGTTAGTGTTGTCAGGGAAAGCATTTGTAATCACAGAGTTGGAGGTTGGTGTAGGATTAGCGTAGTAAACCGACTTCAATGCATTACAACCCCAAAACGCATGATATGCCACATTGGTCAATGAACTTGGCATATACACAGTGGTGAGGCTGGTGCAGTTTTCAAACGCCGATTGCCAGATTCGGGTGATGTTGTAACGGATTTGCACCACCGAAATGTTTGACTGGCCTTTGAACGCATCTCTGTCAATCACTCCCACCTTATACTTGTAGCCGTTATAATATACCACTCCAGGAATGTCGAGTTTGAGCGAAGTTTTTGCCTTTCCTTGTGCGCTAAGACTTTTTACCGACACAATACCTGGCCTTCCGCTATAGGAATCCAATGTCACCGAATAGGTGATGTCGCCTACCGAAAACACATCGTTTGGTGCCGCCGAAGCACACAGTGCCAGCAGGGCGAAAAACAGAAATAGTAGTTGCTTTTTCATATTCACAAAAATTTTTTAGTTAGTTTTTAACCCAAATCGGTCATTAGGGCTTGTGGTATTTCGGAGTTTTAGAAGAATGAATTTTGTTTGTCTTTTAATGAGTGATAGCGAGCTATTACGAATTAAAAACAAGCAAAAGGCATCTTATAAAAGCCGTAAGACCGCAAGAAGTAATCTAAAAAATCCTCATACGGCCTAATGACCGATTTGGGTTTAATTAATTGCTTAAAGGGAATTAGGTTACTCTCTATTCATAAAAAAGTTTTCCATAAGAGCACAATTACCCCATTTTCCACAAAAATACACATATTTTTTTCAAGAAACAAAAAAAAAGCTCACACAGATTCAACAGATTCAACAAAAAAATCAACGAGTTTTATTGGGGAGATAGGTCTGCTTTGGGTCTGTTATGGGTCCGCTTGGGTCCGCTTGGGTCTGCTTTGGGTCTGTTATGGGTCTGTTATGGGTCCGCTTTGGGTCTGTTATGGGTCTGATGGGAGCTGAAACACCTATTTAATCCATTAAATCCTATTAACACCCTAAAAAATAAATAGGTGAAAATTGGATTTCAATGAATTAAATAGGTGTGAAATGATTAATGCGGTAGGGACGTGATATTTCACGTCCGCCCAGCAAAATGGTAACATATTGAAAAGCAACCGTTTGCGGCGGACGCGAAATATCGAGAGCACTGAAAAAGTAAAACCAACTTTCAGATTGAAAGTTAATAACGGAGAAATAGTCGTTTTACCCTTCTTTTTCTGCCTATCATAGCCTTATTGAGGCGATTTGTGGAAAGAAAAGTTATAAATCGTAAGCATTTTTCGTTTTGGTCTTAAAAAAATAGGACTTTTTCAGTGCTCTCGAAATATCGCGTCCCTACCATCCACCCCAGTTGGGAGGGTCTTACTTCAAAATCATATTAATCAGGGCGGTAACGTCGCTCACGTTGATTTCGCCGTCGCCGTTGATGTCGCACACGGCGTCGGAATAGGTGCTACTGCCGAGGATTTTGTTGATGAGGGCGGTAACGTCGCTCACGTTCACTTCACCGTCGCCATTGATGTCGCCTGTGGCTTTCAACCAGCGGTCGATGTAAACTTTGGTGGTGTTGCCTGCTTGTGTGTTGGTCAGTCGCAAGAACGCCGAACCTGGTTCAGCCCTGTAGCCTGAAGATGGTTTCCAGAAATACTTATCCTTTTTGTCGAACACGTAGCCCACTTGAAACTTATCCAAATCCGCTCCACCAGGGGCACCAAGAAGCAAATTCTTGGGATTGGTGGGCACTGTGCTGGGGCGCTTGAGTTTGTAAATGACGTTTTGCTTGTAGCCATCAATCAGCACACCACCATAGGCAGTGGAGGTGATAGCTACTTTCATGGTGCTTGCTATCTTCTTGTTCTTATCGTAATCGGTAACAATGTAGGCATTCAATCCCGATGCATTCCAATCCACTGGATGAGTAATTGCAAATGTACTGACTGTGGAACCGTCATTTATCTGTACCCAGCCATTCACTAAATCTCTGGGGGAAGGCCACCCCGATAGCGCCGTCCAATTACACGCTTCATAATACACTTTGTAATGGTCTTTCCAATATGCATAACACATAAAGTCAGAGGCATTACGCCCATAGAAGCGATAACCATAAGTGCGGTTTTGATTTCGCATCAGCATCAGTTCGGAGAGTTTTCTACAATCAAAGAACGCCTCATCGCCGATAGAGGAGCACGACTCTGGCACGGTGAATTGCGTGACACCTGAATTCTCGAAGGCACTCTTGCCAATGCGCTCCAAGTGCTTCATTCTGTCAACTCTTACAGTTGTCACTTGGTCACACCATTTCAGCACTTTGTCGCCAAACTCTGTCATCAGATACTTCTTGGATCCGCCATTAGTCCTGTCGGTTTCATAGTTGTCGCATCCAAAAGTCGTGGGACTCTCAAGCGTCATATTCGCTGGGTGATACACATATTTCGCCTTGCCGGCATAGGTCACGCCATCTACGGTAAGTGGCGTGCCGCTGGTCACCGTCATGTGATATATGGTTCCGTAAGGGTCTGCATTATTGTAGGTGAAGTCGTATGAGCCTTCCATCACATTGAGCTTGCCCCACTTTTCATTTTTCTTGTATGCCTCTTCGCTGCCCACAGGCACATAGAGTTTGCACGATGTGGGTATTTTGGTCAAGTCCCAGGTTGTGTAATTTGCCCAACATCGGTCGTTGATGACTAATTCTTCCAGATAGTTGTTTCTCGCAAGGCAAGTGTTAGCCAGCGATATTAGCGATCCTGGAATCAGGAAGCGCTTAAACGAATTGTTGTAAAACGCGCCTGAGGAAAGTTTTTTGAAACCGTAAGGCAGAGCCAAATCGTTGGCGATGCGGCAGTCGTAGAACGCATTCACACCGATATACGTCAACTTGGAGTTGAGTTTAAGCCCTGTGAGCATGGTCTTTCCCTTGAAGGCATTGGAGAAAATGGAGTCAACATTGGCTCCGAGCGTGAGGGTGGCAGAAGCGCGCATACCACCGCTGCACACATTGGAGTTGATGGCAGTGACGGCATACTTTTTACCATTGGCAAGTGTCACGTGGTCGGGCACAGCATAAGTTTGTGAGTAAACCGTTGGGTCGGGGGCATACACCAGCATCGCCCTGCCGGCATACGAGTTGCCATTGATGGTTTCCGCCTTATTGCTGTGGATAGTGTAGCGCAAGGTTTCCACAGCATCATTGGTAGTGACATCGTAGGCCCCGCCTTTGATGTATTTCCACGTGCTCCAATATGTGGCCTTCTTGTAGGCTTCAATCGCTTCGTCGGGCACATAAAGCGTGTGTCGCGGAGCGCTGCTATTAGAGCCAACAAGCATTCCCACAGGCGGTGTCTGCTTATTTAAATAAACAGTTGTCAGCTTGGATAGGTCGTCCAACGGGATATGAATAAAATTAGTAGTGCTACTTGGAAACTGCAATAAGGTGAGAGATTTGCAGCCCTCAAATGGATTAATAATTGTTTTCACCCCATAAGGGAAATGTATCATCTGAATCTTTTCACACGTCGCAAATGCGTAAGCGCTAATCTTTTCCAGAGTTGATGGAAACGAAGAATGGTTAAATATCGTGGTATTGTGGCCCGGAGGACATCTCACCAATTCAGTTTTGTCCTTGCTATACACGATGCCATTCACATCGCACAGGTGCTTGTTGAGAGTGCTCACAGTTATTGTTTTAAGATTGCTGCACCCATTCACCGCCGAGCCGTAAATATCATACACATTGCTCGTCAAGTTTAGAGTGGTCAGCGATGTGCAGTTGGCAAAAGCCTCTGTCCAAATACCCAAAGATGTTGACGACGAATTTAATTTAATCGTAGTCAGCGCAGAGCAACCTTTAAAAGCGTAGTCGTTAATTACTCTCAAATACGAAAGCCTTGATAAATCCACCGTTTTCAGAGTGGAATTTGACTCACAAGCGTTGTAGGAGATTTCTGCCAAATCGTAGGTATAGCCATCTACCGTATAGGAACTTGCGGTGGGAGCATACTCCGTGTTTGAATTCAAACCCACTAATTTGAAAACGCCATGCCGGTTTTTATTTGGTTTGTCGTCTGGTAAGGTACTTGCCACATAGTATCCACCATCGGTAAACGCAAAATCAAACGCTTCGTGATTACGATAAATAGTGGCAAATTTTTTAAACGCATCAATTCCTTTAGCGCTTTCCACAGTATTCTTTGCAGCTTTACTCACTAAAAGGATCATGCCCGAATTATTAGGCATACAATTTGTAGCATAATGAGAATCTATGAAATAAGTATTGGCATAAAACACATACTTCAACGATGAGCAGTTGTTGAATGCCAGACTTTCAATATAATCTACCGAACTCGCCAATCTCGCCTGTGTGAGGTTGGTGCAAGACTGAAAGGCATTATTCTTGATTCTCGTAATGCCCCAGCGCACCCACAACGTAACAAGATTTTTCTGAGCGTAGAATGCGTAAGCGCCAATTTCGGTGACGCGGTAGCGAGTGCCGTTGTAGAGCACCGTGCTTTGGATTTGAAGGTTAAGACTACTTATCGCTTTTCCTTCAGCACTAAGACCTGTGACCGTGACTTGAGGATAATCCTCAGTCGTGCCATTTGATGTCACTTGATAGTTCAACTTCCCTACCGAGAAGGTGTCGCCTATCGCCGCCGATGCGCACAATGCCATCAGCGCAATGACTGTGGATAGTAAAAATTTTTTCATATTACTAAAAGTTTTTGGGTGATTAATAGTTTTTTGGTTGATTAGGGGCTTTTTGTCACTCTTCTATTCATAAAATACTATACTATATTCAAGAGTAAAGCAATCTACCTCTTTCACTTCGCAAATATACACAATATTTTTAAAAAACAAGAAAAAAACTCTGGAAAAGTCTACGAGTCAACGAGTCAACAGGTCAACGAGTTTTTTTAAAAAGTCAACAGGTCAACGAGTTTTGGGTCTGTTATGGGTCTGATGGGTCGGTTTTGGGTCTGATGGGAGCTGAAACACCTATTTAATCCATTAAAAAATCCATTATCACCTATCTTTTTATAATTTATTTTTAAATAGGTGTAAATAGGATTTAATGGATTAAATAGGTGTTTAGTTTTCAGACCCATCGGACCCATAACGGACCCAAGCAGACCCAAGCAGACCCATCCGCCCCCCAAAAAACTCGTTGACCTGTTGACTCGTTGACTCGTAGACTTGTTGACTCGTTGTCTCGTAGACTCGTTGACTTTACTTCCTAAGCAGGTCAACGATTTGGGTGAATTGCATGAAATGTGATGCTTTCACGAGTATGGTGTCGCCATCGTGGAGCAAGGTGGGGAGCGCCTCCATCAACTCGGCGCGTGTGGCAAAGTGACGAATGTCTTTAGGTGTGGCGGTTTTCTTTGCCTCGTCGCTAATCGCCTCTGAAAGAGGACCTGCGCAATATATGGCATCGATGTTCAGGCCTGCGGCAAATGCGCCCACCTCGGCGTGTAGTGCCTTCTCGTTTTCGCCAAGTTCGCCCATGTCGCCAAGGATTGCCACACGGCGGTTGGCACCGTCTTGCAGCACTTCGAGCGACGCCTTCATCGACACAGGGTTGGCGTTGTAGCAGTCGTCGATGATGGTGTAGCGGTCGGTGTCGATGATGTTGAAGCGGCCAGAGAGCGACTCGTTCGCCTCGATGCCAGTTTTGATTTGATCCAGCGTCAGTCCGTAAGCCAATCCCACAGCGGTGCCAGCCAAAGCGTTAGCCACCATGTGGCGGCCGGGCATACCCACCGTGGCGTGGAAGTCGCCCACAGGGGTGTGGATATGACAAGCCGTGCCCTTCAAACCGAGGCTCTTCAGCTCATCAGCCCAAATGTTGCGCTCAGGAGCGAAGCCGAAAGTCACCGGTTTGATGCCACGCACATCGGTGATGGTGGCGAGTTTGTCGTCGTCGCCATTGAGAATGATGTGTGCATCGCTTTCGAGGAAGTCGAAAATCTCGGTTTTCGCCTTCAAAATGCCGTCGCGGTCAATCAGATTCTCCAAGTGGCAGTAGCCGATATTGGTCATGATCACGGTGTTGGGGCGCACGATTTTCGCCAGTCGGTGCATTTCGCCAAAGTCGCTGATACCCATCTCCAGCACCGCCATCTCGTGCTCGTCGCGAAGGCGGAAAATGGTGAGTGGCACGCCCAACTCATTGTTGAAATTGCCCTCGGTTTTCAGCACATTGAATTTTTGGCGAAGCACGCTGTAAGCCATCTCCTTCGTGCTGGTTTTGCCCACGCTGCCAGCGATGCCGATAACGGGAATGTGGAGCTGCTTGAGATAGAATTCCGCAATATCTTTCACTGCTTGCAGCGATGAGCCCACACGAATGTAGGGGAACGGCTTTTCGCCGAGGTCGATTTCCGACAGCACCGCCGCCGCGCCGTTTGCAATCACTTGGTCGATGAACTTGTGTCCATCCACACGCTCACCCTTGATAGCCACAAACAAACCACCTTTTGGCACCTTGCGGCTGTCTGATTCTATGGCGGTTACCTCGAATGACTGCATTTCGGCAGGACCCACATATTGCCCACCGGCAGCCGCTGCAATATTTGCTAATGAAAGATTCTTCATTTTTCAGTAATTATTTTATGCTTTGAAATTCTTCAACGATATTTCGATAAGTTTTTCGCAAAGGTCGCCGTAAGGCACACCCACCTCTGCCGCCTCTTGTGGAAGGAGGCTGGTGGCTGTCATGCCGGGGAGCGTGTTGGCCTCAAGCACAATCATTTGTCCCTGCTCGTTCATCAGGAAGTCGATGCGACCGTAGCCAGTGATGCCCAGTGCCTTCATCGCCTCTTCGGCATGGTGCTGCATACGGGTGGTTTGCTCTGGGGTGATTTGTGCAGGGCAAGTTTCGATAGTGGCACCTGGCACATATTTGTTCTTATAGTCGTACCAACCTTCTTTTGGAGCGATTTCGATAACAGGCAACGCCTTGCCCTCGATTACGCCCACAGAAAACTCACGACCTTTGAAAAATTCCTCCACCACGGCTTTTCCCTCAAGGGCAAACGCGGTGGCAACCGAAGTCTTGAATTGCTCGGCATCGGCAGCGATGGTGCAGCCCACGCTTGAGCCGCCACATGCAGGCTTCACAATCACAGGATAGGTGAGACCTCTGTCGTCGGGGGTGACCAAAGCGGCATCACGGCTGATTTCATAGCCCTTGGCGGTAGGCACGCCCTTGGCTTGGAAAATGTATTTGGTGATGGTCTTGTCCATTGCCAGTGCGCTGCTCTGGTAGCCGGTGCCAGTGTAGCGAATGCCCATCAAGTCGAAAGTGGCTTGAATGCGGCCATCTTCGCCGTTAGCGCCGTGCAGGGCGAGGAAAGCGATGTCGGCTTGCTGGCACATCTCAATCACGTTTGGTCCGAAGAAGGCGCGGCGACTTGCCACCATAGCGTCGATTTGGTCGTCGAAACTGCTCATGTAGGCGCTTGCCTTATCCACATCGTAGTCGGCAGGGAAAAAGTCGGCAGCGTTGGCATTCTCTACGCCACAGAACACATCAACCAACACAGCGCGGTGACCTTTTTCGCGGAGTGCCTTACAAACATTTGTGCCAGAAACGATTGACACTTTTCTTTCGGTGCTGGTACCACCAGCAAGAACAACTATATTCATTTGATAAATATGTTTTTTTAGTTCAATTATAGTTCACTTTGAAGCCCTTTTCAGAATCTTTTCTGAAAGAAACCAACTGCAAAATTACAAATAATGACTGGAATAGAGATAACTTATTTCGCATCTTTTTTTGTAAACAAACCCACAAGCCAGTTGGCAATGAGCGAAAACACATAGGAGAAGGTGGCGAAAAACAGAACACTGTAAACGCTATTGAGCATTTTCAATTCGGGCGTTTCGCTCATAATTGCCACAATAGTGGTGAAAATGCAGGCAATAAGAAGCGTGGTGAAACTGTTGATTGCCATGCGCTTGCTGAAGTGGAGTGGCTGCTTGCGTTGTTGCTTGAACAAGAAGGTGGCGAGCGCGAGAGTGACAGTGGCCAAAAGTGCCATTACCAACCACGATTCCTTGGCATAAGTGGTGGTGCTGCCAATCAGCACCGCCAGCATCACGATGCGCTTGGTGGAGCAGGTTTCGTCGGTGGAGCGCAGCCAGTCGTAGTAGTCGGCTGTGCTGAAACTGTGCTGCTGGAGCATCTGCAAATCCCAGCGGAGCATCATACTCAGCACCAGTGCGATGGCAACAAGAAAAGCAATATTCACAATAAGGCTAATTCCCATATCTTTTTTCAATAAAAATTTTGCCACAAAGTTAGTGAAAAATCTTGGTAGCGCCCACAGCCACCCAAAACCAATTAAAACCGTCGGCGACGGTGTGTTGTGGTCAACTCCATGCAAGCTCGCTTGCGAGCGCGACTTGGAGACAGGTCCAAATATAGTGGCGAGCGTCGGAGACGGTCGGTCGTGGTAGCATCAATAGTTTTGACCATAACCGACCCTCTACGAGGCTCACACCCTCTTTAGTACAATCTCCAAGCTGCGCTCATTCGCTCCTGCGGAGCTTCATTCGCTTGCATGGAGTTAACCATAATCAGCCGTTTCCAACGGCTACAAGCCTCCACAAAATCTTTACTTCATTCACTATTTTTATAGTTTTTCAGTGCTTTCGCCTTTGGCATGTTGAGTTAGGTGGAGATTATAGGTCTGCTACACAGGTAAATTGGCTATTTTCTACTTTATTAATGTGAAAAGCGTGATTTTTTATGGATTATGGAGGGAAAGTTGTGAAAAAACCATTATCTTTGTATGATTGAATATCTGCCCTTGCGGAAAAGGGTGTGTTTTTAAAACCACTGGTTCAAATTTTAACGCTATGTTGAAGAAATTTTTCCTGATTATATGCGGCTCGTTTGTGGGCTCCTTTATTGCTATTATGGTGGCTATGCTTTGCGTGCTGATGCTCGGCGTGTCGATTTCGCTGTCGATGGGTCGCGGCACCGCCACGGTGAAAAGCCATTCCATCCTCAAAATCGACTTGAGTGGTGCTGTGGAAGAGCGCAGCGAAGAAGTGAGTAGCGTCAACGAATTGATAGCGATACTTCAAGGATCGGAAAAAGGCGCCAGTCTGCAAGACATTGAGCGCTCGCTCAGTGTGGCGATGCTCGACGACAACATCGACGGCGTGGTACTCAACTGCAATGGCGTGCAAGCCGCTCCTGCCACACTGCGTGCCATCAGAAAAGCCATCGTCAATTTCAAGAAAAGCAAAAAATGGGTATATGCCTACGGCAACATGGGCTTCGACCAAGGCGACTACTATGTGGCTACGGCAGCCGACAGCATTTTCATCAACCCTGTGGGCGCGGTGGATGTACACGGCATGGCTTCGTGTACGCCCTATTTCAAGAAAGTGCTCGACAACATAGGCGTGGAAATGCAGGTGATTCGTGTGGGTGCCTACAAGAGCGCCGTGGAGCCTTACATGCTCGACGCCATGAGTCCCGAAAACCGCGAACAGCAGCAACTGTATCTGGGCAACATCTGGGGCGTGATTGAAAGTGAAATGGCAGATGCCAGAAAGATTAACCGTGGCGCGTTCAACCAATACGTGGATAGCATACTGCTGGTTCAGCCAGCCGACACTCTGATTAAGCGCCATTTGGTGGACACGAAAATCTATCGCCCCGAATTTGAGAACCGTCTTCGCAAACTCACCAACGTGAAGGAGACCGACGACCTGAACTTCGTGTCGCCACAAATGCTTGCCACCAACTACGACGCTGGCGAAAATAAAGACGGCGTGATAGCAGTGGTGTATGCTTGCGGTGAAATCGACGGCGGCACACCAGGCGAAGGCATCGACAGCGAACAACTGGTGGACTGCATCGGCAAACTCCAGCGCAACGATGATGTGAAGGCACTGGTGCTGCGTGTGAACTCGCCTGGCGGCAGCGCATTTGGATCCGAGCAAATTTGGCACGCCCTCGAAAACTTCAAAAAGGCGGGTAAGACGTTCGCCGTGTCGATGGGCGACTATGCGGCTTCGGGCGGCTACTACATCTCGTGTGGCGCCGACCGTATATTTGCCGACAGCACCACCATCACGGGCAGCATAGGCATATTTGGCGTGATACCTTGCGCACAGGATTTGGTGGAAAACAAAATTGGCGTGAATGTGGAAGTGGTGAAAACCAACGAAAACGCCGACCTCTTGGCGATGGGCGTGCTCTCGAAACGACTCACACCAGCCCAACGCCAGTCGATTCAAAACAGCGTGAACGAAGGTTACGAACTGTTTACCAAACGCTGTGCCGATGGCAGAAAAGTGAAGCAGGATTCAATCAAGGCAATAGGTGGCGGACGCGTATGGGACGGCATCTCTGCTAAAAAGATAGGTTTAATCGACCAATTTGGCTCGCTTGCCGATGCCATAGAGTGGACAGCAAAGAAAGCGGGACTCAACACCGGCTACTACAGCGTGGAATGTTATCCTACAATGGAGGAAAACATGATGGCGATGCTCGGAAAGTATATGCAAATGCGCACCACAGAGAAGATGAAGCGCGACATTGGCATGTTCTACGCCTACTACGAGAGCATTCAGGCTATTCTGCACCGCGACCACATTTTGTGTCTGCTCCCCGAAACCGAACTGAAATAATCTCATTTTATCTCAATCTGAAATTGAAGGAATTTTTAACTAAAATATTAAACAAAGAACAGCGCAAGACCGCAGTTGAGCTGATCCTCACTCCATTCTCGTGGCTTTACGGGGCTGGGGTTTGGTTGCGCAACGCCGCCTTCAATATGGGCATACTCAAGCAGGAGTCGTTTGATGTGCCGGTAGTGTCGGTGGGCAATATCACGGTGGGCGGCACTGGCAAAACGCCACATGTGGAATACATCGTGGAGGAATTGTGCCAAAAATACCACATCGGTGTGCTCAGCCGTGGCTACAAGCGCGAAACTCACGGCTTTATCATGGCGCGTGAAACGCTCGGACCAAAGGACCTGGGTGACGAGCCATATCAAATTTACCATAAGTTCTTGGGCATGATTACGCTGGCTGTGTGTGAAGACCGCAGAAAGGGTATTCACGAAATGCTAAAACTCGACCCCGACATCAATTTGATTTTGCTCGACGACGCTTTCCAGCACCGCTATGTGAAGCCAAAGGTAAACATCGTGCTGGTGGACTACAACCGACCACCACACAACGACCGCCTCTTGCCTTTGGGCACGCTCCGTGAACCATTCCGCTATATTTTGAAGGCGGATATCGTGATTGTGACCAAGTGCCCTTACGACATTTCGCCACTGGATATGAAGTTGAGCAGTAAGAACTTGGACCTCTATCCATCGCAAAAGCTCTATTTCTCGCGCATCGAATACGCTTATCCTAAGCCCGTGTTCCCCATTTCGCAGGTGCTGCTCGAAAACCTGTCGTTCCTCGGACCGAACGACCTGATTTTGGGGCTTACAGGCATTGCCAACCAGCGCCCATTCGTGAAGTATCTGCGTAGCTTCAATGCACAGGTGAAGGTGATTCATTACGACGACCACCACGACTATACTCGTGAAGATTTTAAATACATTATCAAGATTTTCAACGAGCTTCAAGGTGCGCAGAAATTCATTGTCACCACCGAGAAAGACGCGGTGCGCATTCTCAACAATCCATATTTCCCGATTGAAATGCGCTCATACATCTACTTCATTCCTATCAGGGTGACAGTGAATGTGAACGAGGACGAGTTTATACATGTGCTTGAGGCGAAAATCAACGCCCCTACTGAAGAATAATATTTTTTTACAACAAATGACGGTGCAGCACACACTTTACCGACATGTGGCACCAGCGTGATATATCCCCAATTATTTATTTTGAAACTAAACCAACAATATTATGGAACAAGAAAAAAACTGGTTAGAACTGATTAGCGAAACCGCAGCTTATATTACAGAAAAAGTGGGCGAAATGCCTAAAACAGCAATTATCCTGGGCACTGGCTTGGGAGAACTTGTGAAGCATATCGACATTAAGGTGGCAATCCCTTATTCGGAAATTCCTAACTTCCCTGTGTCAACAGTTGAGGGCCACAGTGGCCGCTTGATTTTTGGTAACCTCGGTAGCAAGTACATCATGGCTATGCAAGGCCGTTTCCACTTCTATGAGGGCTACAGCATGAAGGAAGCCACGTTCCCAGTGCGTGTGATGAACAAGTTGGGCGTGAAGACACTTTTTGTGTCGAATGCAGCAGGCGGTATGAACCCAAAGTTCCGCATCGGCGACTTGATGATTATCAACGACCACATCAACCTCTTCCCAGAGCATCCATTGCGTGGCAAAAACTATAACGAACTTGGCCCACGTTTCCCAAGCATGGACGAGCCTTACAGCCATCGCCTCATTAAGAAGGCAAAAGAGATTGCGGCAGAGAAGAATATTCGCCTGATGGAAGGTGTGTATGTGGGCACACAAGGCCCTACATTCGAAACCCCAGCCGAATACCGCTACTTCTCTCGCATCGGTGGTGATGCAGTGGGCATGAGCACCGTGCCAGAAGTGATTGTGGCACGCCACATGGGCATGGAGGTGTTTGGCATGTCGGTAATCACCGACCTCGGCGGCGAAGGCATCGAAGTGGTGAAGGTAAGCCACGAAGAAGTGCAAATCGCAGCAGCCAAGGCAGAGCCAATCATGTCGATGGTAATGGAAGAAATCATCAACCAATTCGAAGAGTTATAATCGACTGCCTCACACAGATCTCACAGATTTCACGGAATAATGATTTGATGTTTTTCCGTTGAATCTGTTGAATCTGTGTGAACAAAATAAACCTCTGTGAGATCTGTGGGATCTGCGAGAGGACGAAGCAGAAAAATCTGTGAGATTTGTGTGAGGCGTAACAACACTAAAATGAACGAAACTGAAATTTCTACCCTTGGTGAGTTTGGACTGATTGAGCAACTCACCAAGGATGTTCAAATCAAAAATTCAACTACGCAAATGGGCGTGGGCGACGACTGCGCGGTGCTCGACTATAGCACCGACTGCAACTTGCGCGCACTCGTCACCACCGATGTGCTGCTCGAAGGCATTCACTTCGACTTGACTTACACGCCACTTCGCCACCTGGGCTACAAGGCGGCTGTGGTCAACTTCAGCGATGTGTATGCCATGAACGGTCAGCCAAAGCAAATCACCGTGTCGCTCGGCATCTCGAAGCGTTTCACCGTTGAGCATATCAACGAACTCTACGCCGGCATTCGCTTGGCTTGTGAGCAATATGGCGTTGATATTGTGGGTGGCGACACCTCGGCATCGGTCACAGGATTGATTATCTCCATCACCTGTATTGGCGAGGGCGAAGAGGGCAAGATTGTGTATCGTGGCGGTGCAAAAGACACCGACCTCGTGTGCGTGAGTGGCGACCTCGGTGCAGCCTATATGGGACTCCAACTGCTGGAGCGCGAACGTGAGGCTGGCGCAGGAGAGAAGGACTTCCAACCCGACTTCTCTGGCCGTGAATACATTCTCGAACGCCAACTCAAGCCTGAGGCTCGCCGTGATGTGATTGCCGAACTCAAAGAACTTGGCATTCAGCCCACAGCCATGATGGACGTGAGCGACGGTCTGTCGAGCGAACTGCTCCACATCTGCAAGGATAGCAATGTGGGCTGCCGTATCTACGAAGACCGTATTCCTATCGACTATCAAACCGCAGTGATGGCTGAGGAACTGAACATGAACCTCGTGACAGCGGCGATGAATGGTGGCGAAGACTACGAATTGCTCTTTACCGTTCCGCTCACCGACCACGAGAAGGTGCAAAAGATGAAGTCAGCCAAACTGATTGGACGCATCACCAAGCCCGAACTTGGTGCATTTATGGTCACTCGCGACGATGCTGAAATAGCCATTCGCGCGCAGGGTTGGAACGCTTTCACCTCAGAAGAGGAAACGGAATAACTCAATGGGGCGCATCACCCAAAAAAACGATAACACCATAGCGTAGGTGACATGTTCCCACGCTATGATGTGTTTCCCGACACACCATATATTCAAGAAATTTAGACTTCTATCATTTTCGAGAGGAAATGTTCTACTACTCAAATATAATAACATTATGTATCGTTTTCCGCTACAAACATTTCAAGACACGCCAACTCCATTTTACTACTACGATTTGAAGTTGCTCAACAAGACGCTCGACGAAATCAACCGTCAAATCAAAGGCCATCCATTCAAGGTGCATTACGCCGTGAAGGCAAACGGCAACAAGACCATTCTTGAAGAAATCGCGAAAAAGGGTTTTGGCGTTGACCTCGTGAGTGGTGGCGAAATCAGTGCTGCGCTTGCTGCTGGTTTTGCCGCTAATGGCATGGTATATTCTGGCGTGGGAAAAACCGACCCAGAAATCAACCTTGGTTTGGACAACGACATCTACAGTTTCAATGTGGAGTCGGTGCCTGAACTGGAAGTAATCAATGAGTTGGCTGGCAAAAAAGGAAAAGTTGCAAATGTCTCAATCCGTGTGAACCCCGACATCGATGCCCACACCCACCGCTACATCACCACAGGCACGGCGGAAGACAAGTTTGGCATCAACATTGAAATGCTCTCCACGGCTGTGAACAAAGCACTCTCGCTGCCCAATATCCACTTGCGTGGCTTGCACTTCCATGTGGGCTCGCAAATCACCGACATGAAACCATTCAGTATGCTTTGCGACAGCGTGAATGGTTTGCTCGACTATTTCGACCGTCACGACATTCGTTTTGAAATGATTAACGTGGGTGGCGGACTTGGCATCGACTACGTGAAACCCGATGTGAACGCTATTCCCGATTTTGAGCATTTCTTCAACACTTTCAAGCACAAACTCAAACTCCGCAAAGGTCAGGAACTTCACTTCGAACTCGGACGCTCCATCGTGGCACAATGCGGCTCGCTGATAGCCCGTGTGGTGTTTGTGAAAGAAAACCGCAACAAGAAATTTGTGATTCTCGATGCCGGCATGACCGACCTGATTCGCCCTGCGCTATACCAGGCGCACCATGTGATTCAAAACATCTCGTCACGCGACACTGCCAGCGATGTGTATGATGTGGTAGGGCCGATTTGCGAATCAAGCGACGTGTTTGCATGCAACGAAAAACTGCCCATCTCGAAGCGAGGCGACATCTTTGCCATTCGCTCGGCAGGAGCCTACGGCGAAACCATGGCGTCGCACTACAACATGCGCCAACTCCCAAAATCCTACTTCCAACGCTAATTCACGGCACACGCCCAGCACTCATTGCGCATTTCCACTGCATTTCCACCCGAAAAATTAGGCGAAATTGGCGAAATTTTTGGTGGGGAACAAAAAAGTTATTAACTTTGCAGTCGCAAAAGTATCGGGCACTCCCGTAACTGCGCTAAAGAACGTTCTTGTGCATCAAGCCAAGAAGAATCTGGTTCGGTAGCTCAGCTGAATAGAGCAACAGCCTTCTAAGCTGTGGGTCCTGGGTTTGAGTCCCAGCCGAATCACCAATCCTCCAAAGGTGAGAAAATCCAAAGATTTTCCCACCTTATTTTTTTGTCCACCAACCTCCCGACACAGCAAGCGAGATTGCC
>ENA-UOJH01000102-UOJH01000102.1-human-gut-metagenome-genome-assembly--contig:-C148-NODE-102-length-86427-cov-13.012979_pt1 | contig 86427 bp, 84 predicted proteins | sample MGYA00242345_ERZ723892 | MGnify/ENA metagenome assembly ERZ723892 | reverse complement strand
GGCGGGAAAAGTGTTCCACCTCTTCCAGCGGTCCCATTTCTTCAGCAATCAGCAAACCCATAGCTTCGCCGATAGTAAGCACTTTACTCATGTTTTCCTCCACTAGATATTTTCTAATAGCAAAAAGCTATACGTTATATTAGGTATAAACAATTGAATTAACAAAGGGCCAAGTCTAAGAAATAAACGCTTCACATGACCGGCCCTTATTCGTATTTTATAATTGTTCTTTTATTTTATCAATCATCTTTTTATAATCCGCATCAGACAGATAAATACGTTCTGGATTCATGGTAAAGGTACTATTCCATTCAAAATCATCTTTATATTTAGGTACCAAGTGAACGTGGAGATGATGTCCCGTATCGGCATAGGAACCATAATTCACCTTATCCGGATGGAATGCCTGATGGATGGCTTTCGCCGCCTTGGCGACGTCGGCAAAAAAAGCATTGCGTTCTTCGCCGCTCAAATCAGTCATTTCACTGACATGATTTTTATAGGAGACGATGCAGCGACCGGGATGACTCTGCTCTTTAAACAGAACCAGCATACTGACCGATAAGTCACAGATATAAATGCCGAATTTAGCAAGTGGCTCGCCTTTTACACAGTAACCACAGTTTTGATCTATCATATTCAGCTCACCTCATCAAATAAACAATGACAAAATTAATACGACTGCTAACCCACTAACAGAGTTGACTAATTCTAATAATCCCCAGGTTTTAAACGTTTGCCCCATCGACAGATTAAAGGTTTCTTTCATCATCCAAAATGCTGCATCATTAGGCATCGTGATGGTATTGCTCCCAACTGCCGTTGCCAGCATGAGCAATGTTGGATTGACATTAAATACCGGAATCAACGGTGCAACAATGCCTGCTGCAGTAATGGCTGAAACAGCTCCTTGACCAGTTGCCCAACGAATAATAACTGTAATGGCAAAGGCTAAAATTAGTGGGGAAACGGATGTCCCTGCAACAGCAGCCGCAATATGCTGGCCTACGCCCGCATCAACAATAACTTGCTTGAAAACACCACCAGCACCAATAATCATAATAACTGTAGAAATACCTTTAATCGCTGACGAAATCGTATCTGAAGTTTCAGAAATTTTACGCCCTGCACGAATGCCAAAAACATATATAGCCACAAGTACCGCTACAAGTAAGCTAACGTTAGGGCTACCTAAAAATTCAAAAGCCGTATAAACGAAAGTATCTTTAGAAATAAAATTAGCAATAATAGTATGTCCAATCATAAAGACTGCTGGTAATAACGGTATCAATAAACAAATAGCAAAAGGTGGTAATTTAAAAGACTTCAATGAGTTTTCATCAATATTCCCTAATTTAGGAACTGCAAAAGTATCAAGGCCTTTTAAAAACCGAGGCAAAATAATGCCAGCACAAATAACAGAAGGAATAACTACAACCAGACCCAAAAGATATACCATCCCACTGTCAGCTCCAAAAGCATCCACCAAAGCTACTGGCCCTGGCTGGGGTGGAAAAACGCTATGTGCTTGAGCAACACCTGCTAATACCGGAATAATTAAATACATATAGGGAATTTTAGCTTCCTTAGCAATACTAATAACCAACGGAACAACTACCATAAATCCTACTTCAAAAAACATGGAAATACCAAAAATAATACCAACAAACATAACGCCCCATCGTAACGTACGTGTTCCACAATGAGCAACAATAGTATCTGCAATTTTTTTAGATGCACCACAATCAGTCATTAATTGACCCAAAGCAGCCCCAAGAACAATGACTAAGCCAACTCCACCTAATGTACTGCCAGCCCCTTTAGTTATAGTTTTAATTAAAGTAACTGTATCCATACCTTCCATAAAAGCAACAAAAATAGCAATAAGTAGCAAGGCAATCATGCTGTGCAATTTCATCTTTACAGTCATGAACAGTAATAATACAATCGCCACGCCTACCCATAAAACAGGTATAATATTTTCCATAAATAGTGCCTCCCAACAAATTTTATTTCACGTACTTAACCAATGTATTCCGCACAGCATGAGGACCAGCAATGAGTTCATCGAAATACCCTTCGATTTTTTCGCCCAAGCCGACTTCATAGAGGTCACTGCCAAAGATGTCCTTATTGGCCAATATGGATTTCAATTTGCCTTTTGCCGAAGCGGGATTCCCCAAGGTAATTCCTTGCAGTGCAGCCTGTAAATCTTTCAGCAAGGGATCCGGGCTCAATTCAAAGGGTTTGCCTTCGTCATCGACAGCCAGTAAATAGCGGCACCAACCAGCAATGGCTAAGGGGATATATTCCAAATCTTTAGCTTTATCGCCATAGGCTTTGATGGTTTCGCCAAAGCGGATACCGACTTTCTGCGATGTATCCGAAGCAATACGTTGGGGCGTATCGGGCAGATTGCCATTGGTCAGGCGCTGTTCGAGGACTTCTTGAATGAAGTCTTTCGGATTCAGGACGTCCGGGTCCGTTACGACTGGCAATCCTTCTTGATAACCGATTTTTTCGATGAGTCCCTTAATCTGTAAGTCCTTCATTTCATCTGCAATCAGCGTATAACCTAACAAGCAGCCGTATACGGCCATAGCCGTGTGCAAGGGGTTGAGGCAGGTGCAGACTTTCATGCGTTCTACTTTGTCAACAGTATCGCGGTCGGTAAAGATGACGCCAGCCTGTTCCAAAGCCGGACGGCCATTGGGGAAGGTATCTTCAATGACAAGATACTGTGCGTTTTCAGCATTGACGAAGGCGGCATAAGTTCCTTTTTCTGTATGGATCAGTTCCGTATCGCCAAAGCCCAGTTCTTTAAGATAACGCTGGACTTTTTCCGAAGACCGCGGCGTGATTTTATCAATCATGCTCCACGGGAAAGTAACCTTCTGCGTATCGTTGACATAATCGACGAAGCCTTTGTCAACAACGCCATTAGCTGCCCATTCATCGGCAAATGTCAAAATAGCTTCTTTGATTTTGTCGCCATTATGAGAGCAATTGTCGAGGCTCAAAAAAGCGAAGGGATAAGCACCAGCCTGATAGCGGGCATAGGCCAAGGCAGCAATGCAACCCATGGAACTAGTTGCCTGTTCCGGCCCTTTCTTCATATCTTCAGCCACAGCCGGGAAAAAGTTGCCTGCATAATCTTTCAATTTATAACCTTTTTCAGTAATCGTGAAACTGGCAACCTGTAAGGAAGGATTGGTAAAGATATCTTTCAGGCGCTTCCAGTCTGCCTTGAAATCAGGGCGGCAGACGACAGATTCCATAACCGAACCGATGACTTCTTTTTCAAAACGGCCATCAGCATACATGGTAACGGCCAAGCTCAAATTATCGAAAGGGCGATAGACTTTTTCGATGACTTCTTCATCATACGTTTCAGCCGTAATGATGCCGGTCTTAGCCATACCTTTATTTAACAGCTGCTGTTGGAGAGCTGCAATAAAAGCGCGGAAAATATTGCCGCCACCAAAATGTACCCACTGTGGAGTCTGCTGGGTAGCTTCCTGTACCGCTTTATCATCGTAAGAATAAAGAGTAATACCGGCTTTTTCCCATTCAGCACGATTCTCTTTCAAGCTTTGCCGATTCAAATGCAACATCGTAAGTTCCTCCTTTTTTATAACTGACCGCACGTACGGTTAATAGCATCCCATAAGCCACAGATATAGTTGGCACCGAGAGCCCGGTCGTAGAGGCCATAGCCCGGACGGCCTTCTTCGCCCCAGATCATGCGGCCGTGGTCGGGACGGATAGGTCCGTCGAAGCCGATGTCGTAGGCAGCTTTGACGATTTCATACATATCGAGATTGCCGATTTGCGATTTATGAGCCACTTCGTTGAAGACCCACGGTTCATGGACCTGGATATTACGGATATGCAAGAAGTTCACGCGGCCCATTTTCCCGAACTTGCGGATGATATGGGGAATATCATTCTGACGATTCGAGCCGAGAGAACCGGTGCAAATAGTGAAACCGTTGCTCGGGCTGTCAACCATGGCTGCGATTTTATCGAGATCATCTTCGTTCTTGACGATGCGCGGCAGGCCAAAGACGGAAATAGGCGGGTCATCGGGGTGAATAGCCATCTTGATGCCGACTTCTTCGGCGACAGGAACGATGGCTTTCAGGAAATATTCCAGGTTCTTGCGCAGGCCGTCTTCATCCATGCCTTCATACTGTTCAAACAAGTGTGACAATTCTTTCAGTCGTTCCGGTTCCCATCCGGGGAGGACGAACCCGTTGCTGTTGTCGAGGATTTCTCGGGCCATGTCCTGTGGCGTCTTGCCGGCGATAAGGTGATAGTCATAAGCCAGTACTGTCGAGCCATCGTAAAGGGGTTTAGCAAGGTCTGTCCGTGTCCAGTCGAAGACGGGCATGAAATTGTAGCAGACCATCTGGATGCCGGCTTTAGCAGCATTGCGCAGGGATGTGATGTAGTTTTCAATGTACTGGTCGCGGCTGGAAAGACCTAATTTGATGTCTTCATGGACGTTGATGCTTTCTAAATCCTTAAAGACCAGGTTGTGGGCTTCGGCCTGCTGTTTGATATGCAACAGCGGTTCAACGGGCCATACTTCGCCGACAGGAATATCGAACAAAGCACCGACGATGCCGTCCATGCCAGGAATCTGGTCGATCTGCTGCAAGGTAATTTTGTCATCTTTTTCTCCGTACCAACGGAAGGTCATTCTCATAAGGCAATCCTCCAATTATAAAATATTTTATTTAGTTGATGTTTCTTTTATTTCTTTTCGTGGTTACATACTACCATACTAGTATTTGTTAAGCAAGATATAGAGGGGTAATTTGAATAAGTAGAATAACAAAATTTTGTTCATGATTTTTGCGCATAAAAAGCGGGCCGCCCAAAGGGCGGCCCCTAAGATTGCGGCCTTCAGCCTGCAATAATTACAAAATAATATTCTTCTGGTTACCCGCTAAGTAAGCATCAATATTGTCAAAGACGATGACAGCGCGTTTAGCCATGGATTCTGCCGTAGCGAAAGCGACGTGCGGCGTGACGATGGTATTCTTAGCATGAAGCAGCGGGTGATTGGTGTCAAGAGGCGGTTCGTTTTCAAAGACATCAATGCCGGCGCCGGCGATTTTACCGCTGTTCAAGGCATCGGCCAAGTCCTGGGATACGACGACAGGGCCACGGGCTTCATTGATTAGGAAGGCTGTCGGTTTCATATACGACAAAGTTTCTTTATTGATCAAGCCCTTTGATTTATCCGTTACCGGGCAATGGAGGCTGACAATATCGGCCTGTTCCATCATTTCTTTCATGGGCAAGTATTTGATCAGTTCCGTATCGGCTTTATGAGAGAAACCGTTATAGGCGATGACTTTAGCACCAAAGGCATGGACCAGTTCGGCAACGCGATGACCGATGTGGCCAGTGCCGACGAGGGCGACTGTCTTCCCTTCCAGTTCGTTGCCGACAAGGCCAGCCTTCGTGCCTCCAGCACGGCAAGCCGCATCGACCTGGGGAACGCGGCGGAGCAAGTCGAGCATCATGGCGATGGTCAATTCAGCAACAGCAACGGTCGAATAGCCCGATGCATTGCTGACTTTGATGCCTTTTGCTTTGGCAGCATCCAAGGCGACGTGATCAACACCTGTAAAGGCAACGTCGATGTACTTCAGGTTCGGGCAGGCATTGATAACTTCCGCTTTAAGGGGCATGTTGGCGATGATGAGGATATCGGCGTCCTTCGCTTCTTCAATCTGGACGGCTAGGTCATCATTGCGTTCATACGCAGCAAATTCATAGCCTTTTTCCTTCAAGGGTTTTACATACGAATCAAGCAATTCCTGGCTGATACCTAACGATTCCAGCAAGACAATTTTCATTTTTAAAATCTCCTTTCAGCATAGGTAATATCTTGATTTAATTATACGCATGCGTCGATGATTTGTAAGCTATCTATGGGAAATCAGTATAGGTATACCCTCTATATGATAAAAATATATACTATTCCGCCTCTAAAGCCGCTTGGACTTTCGCACACAGCATCAATAGCTGCTGACGTTCCGTTGCTGACAATCCCTGCAAGGCCTGTCTCCGATGGGCCGTTACAAAAGGTTCCGCTTTGGCAAACAGGTCCCGACCGGCTTCGGTCAATTCGATGTACTTGCCCCGCCCTTTCTCCATAGGATGACGGCTAATCAGGCCTTTCTTCTCCAGTCGGCTCAACGTGCGCGTAATCGCCGCCGCTTCCACCTTGAAATAACGAATCAAATCGGCCTGGGCAATGCCGTCATTCAAGTGAATGAAGTTCAGGACCATCCATTCCGAGCTGTGAAGTCCTAAAGGAGCTACACAGCCGTTCAAAGTCCGGGAAAAAATCCGGGTCGTACAGAATAATTGTCGTATCAATTCATCATCTTTCCGATCTCGTACGTCCATTAGGATACCTCTCAATCTTTATGGATATCGGCGACGGCTCCTTTTCCCACTTTCTGACTAGCCATGACATCGCTGCCATAGCGATAATGACAGAACATGAACAGGACAGCAAAACAAATCATAAGGACTGTGACGCTCCAGTACATGTGGCGATAGCCTACCATACCGGCGATGACGCCCAAGGCAAGGATGCCCGTGCTGGTACCGATATCGAGCATATTATAGAAGGTCGCGCTGGCGGAACTGCGACGTTCCGGGCGGACCATATTCAGGATCCACGTCAGCAGAGCCGGGAGCAGCAGGCCGGCACCTAAGCCGTAAAAAACAGAGGCTGCCAGCAAGACCATGAGCGAATGGGCGGCCATGATGAGCAACAACCCGATCAAATACAAGACTGACCCGGGCATGACGACGGCAAAAGCGCCTTTGGCATCGAGGAGACGGCCGCCAAAGGGACGGGAAATGAAGACAAACAGCGTCCCGATGATGAAGAATAAACCGGCATTTTCAATATGGGCTTCTGCCGCCATCATGGCGATATACGTATTGACACTGCCATAGGCGGCGCCGAAGAAAATCGTCAAAATAGCAGGAAGGCCCGTACCGGTTTCACAGATGCGGTCACGCAGGGAAGCCTTTTCCGTAACTTCAACACGACGGACTTTCTTACCGGCATGACAGAAGATACTGACAAGGACGGCCAAGAAGGAGAAGGCGGCCGACGAGAAGAACAAGGCTGCCGGGCTGATATCATTGAGTAAAAATAAACCGACAGCCGGAGCCAGAGCCATCATGACCGTACTGCCTAAACCAAAATAACCAATTCCTTCGCCGCGGCGGCTGGCCGGTATGACATCGGCGACGATAGCCGCTGCAAAAGTCGTGCTCAGGCCAAAACCGAAGCCGTGGAGGATACGGGCGGCTACGATGGCGTGGATACTATCAAACATATAATACGACACGGTGGCTAAAATGGAAAGAGCCAGGCCCAGGTAAAGGCACTTCTTTTTCCCTAAATAGTGGACACCGGTATCCGTGAACAGGCGGATACAAATGGCCGAATAGCCAAAGATGCCGCCAATCAGACCGATTTCCCCGCCAGTAGCCCCTAAACTAGCGGCATAGAGGGTAATCGTCGGCAAGAGAAAATGGAAACCTGCGAATAAAAAGCCATTGGCCAGGACCAAAGCCACGAAATCACGAGTCCATAATCTTTCTTTTATCAATGCAATCGCTCCTTTTATAATTGACTAGTCAAATTTATTGGCGGAATATATTATAGCGCTTATAAATTGACTAGTCAATATCCTAGTTTGAAGTTGAAAGTATGATGTTTGACGTGGACGGATTTAAATTTAAAAACCATCACATCAAACATCATACATCAAACTTTAAAAATCATAAGTTCTTCAACTTGAGGTGTGTCGCGTCGAGGAGTTCTTCCATAGACGAAGCACCAACGATTTCAGCCGCTTTGAGGACGATGTAGGCACAGGCCCGGGCATCGTCCAAAGCCTGATGGTGGTGGAAGGAATAGCCCAGGTAACCGGCGACCGTGTCCAGTTTATGATTCGGCAGATCCGGCCAGACACGGCGGGAGATTTCGACCGTGCAGGCATAAGATGCCTGCGGCTTTTCCAGGTGATATGTCTTCAGCAGGCTGCGCAGGACCCGCGTATCGAAGACGGCGTAATGGGCGACCAAGATGCGTCCTTCCAGGTGCGGCCGAATACGGACCCACAGGGCATCGAATTTCGGTTTATGGACGACCTGGTCCGGCGTGATGCCATGAATCTGGATATTGCCCGGATCAAAACGCATGAAAGGCGGCTGAATAAGCGTATAACCTTCTTTGACACAGCGGTCATCATTCATGGTGACTGCTGCCAGGGAACAGGCGCTGTTGGCATATTTATTGGCCGTTTCAAAGTCAATAGCCGTAAAATCGAGCATAATCTACCTTCCTTTTTGACAAACGAATAAATTCTATTTACAATAGCTACAAATCTTATTTCTGCGAGGTATCGCCATGACGAATGAACAATGCCAATTCACGGTCCAAGGCCAGACCTTTCCAGTCATCTTGGTCCGCAAGAAAGTGAAAAATATCAATCTCCACGTCCGTAGTGACGGCACATTGTACCTGTCGGCACCGACCCGTGTTCCTTGGGAATATATCGAAGATTTCCTGAAAAAGAAGACGGACTTCATTCTCCGTGCCATGGACCAGATGAAAGAACAAAAACAGAAATTCCCCATGCTGACCCTCAGCGACGGCGATACGCTCTATTTGGCGGGCCAGCCCTATAAACTCGACGTCCGCCTGGGACTGCAAAACAGCATCCGCCGCAGCGGCCAGACAGTCTTCATGGAACTGGCCGATAATACACCGGTCATGAAACAGAAGCTATACCATAAGCTGCTGCAAAGTCTGGGGAAAAAGCTCTTTCCTGCTAGTTTATCCCGGATGCAGCCCTTATTCGACGGCCTCGCCTTGCCCGACCCGGTCCTGAAACAGCGAGTCATGCGGTCGCGTTGGGGGTCCTGTATGCCCCTCAAAGGCATCGTCACCATGAACACCTACCTGGCTATCATGCCTGAAGAAATCATCGACCACGTCATGCTCCACGAACTCTGCCATTTTCTTCAGCCCAATCACTCGCGCCATTTCTATGATGCCATGACCATCCGCATGCCCGACTGGAAGGCACGGCGCCAAGCCATGACAAAGTATCTGCCTTACTGTGTCTGACGGTCTTTGGGAATCGTCGCAGCCAGTTCGGGCTGGCCGTCTTTAAAGGTCATGATGAAGACATCTTTAATCGCATCATGATTGGCATCGAGGGAAATAGTCCCGGTCGCACCGTCATAATCAATGGTCTTTTCTAACTCCCGGACCACATCAGCCGCTTCCGCCGACTGACAGCGTTCAATGGCATCGGCCGTCATCATGAAGGCATCATAGCCGAGAGCGGCATAGCTGTCCGGCCATTCTCCGTACTTTTCATAATAAGCCAGGGAAAAGCGCTTGGCCGCATCCGTCGCGTCGTGGCCGGCATAATGGTCCGTATAGTAGACCTGAGTCAAATAGGCCTTATCGACATCCCGTTCCATCTTGGGTCCATTCCAGCCGTCCGGCCCTAAGAGGGGCAGAGAAATGCCACGACTGCGCAGCAGCTCAATAGCCGGTATCGTCCAATCATCATACCCAGGCAGATAGATGACATCGACCTGTTCCCGCTGCAGCAAGGGAAGGTATTTGGTCAGGTCCTGCACATTTTCTACAGGAATATAGACAGGCACATCACCGCCGCTGGCGGCAAAGGCGCTGCGGAAATATTCGGCCAAGCCCTGGGCATACAGTTTATCAGGATAATAAAAGACAGCTGCCCGTTTAACATGGAGCTGCTTCAGCGCATAATCAGCCATGGCCCGTCCCTGGGAAGCATCGATATAGGCCGCCCGGAAAATATAGCGGTAGACTTCATGAGACTTAGGATCTACAGTGATATCCGGCTGGGTGCATGCCGGGCTGATGAGGGGAATCTTCACGGCTTCCACATTAGAGAGGACAGCCCGCGTACAATCCGTCAGGTCCGGCCCGATGATGGCCGATACGTGGCGCACCGTCAGCTGCTGAATAGCGGCTACAGCATCTTCCGGCTTGCCGTGGTTATCGACGGATACAATTTGGACGGGCTTTCCCAAAAGGCCACCCCGTTCATTGACCATATCCTTAGCCAGTTCGATACCTCGTTCCGTCGACGTCGAATAGGACATACCTTTGCCGCTCAAAGCCAGGTTCGCCCCAATGAGGACGCCTGTATTCTTCGGCGATAAGCTGCATCCGCTCAGGAAAAAAGCCATAAAAAGCATACAAAAGGCTAGTATCTTCATGTATCTCTTCATAAAATACTCCTTCCTGGGAGTAGTGAAAAAAGGCTTGTCGTTCTACGACAAGCCCTTTTTAGTTCGTCGCAGGCCGTTCATCGTAGGTCGTAATGGTGGCGTAAAAAATAACAACCATCACGATGAACAATGAACTACGAACGATAAACGACATTGTATCAACGAGTACCCCATAATGGACACCTACATCATACTTGCTTACGGCAAGAACAGCAACGGGTTGGTCGGGGATCCATTGACGCGTACTTCGTAATGGACGTGCGGCCCTGTACTGCGGCCTGTACTGCCGGCCAGCGAGATGATTGAGCCCGCCCGGACTTCCTGTCCTACTGTAACTAAAAGCATAGAGTTATGCCCATAACGGGTAACGAAACCGTTGCCATGGTCGATTTCTACGAGGTTGCCATAACCGTCGACCCAGCCAGCCATGGTGACTTTCCCAGCCGCTGTTGCCCGGACAGGTGTTCCGTAATCGACACCGATATCGATACCTTCATGGAAGCCAGAGCCGCCGCCAATGGGATTGCCGCGGTAACCGAAGTTAGACGTAACCGTCCCGCTGACAGGCCAAATAGAAGGCGTCGTCGACGTGCTGCTGGCATCGCCTTGGTTTCCGCCACCTAAGGCACTGCCTTGATATTTATGGGTAATCTGCTGCATTTGCCGAACCTGTTCGCCTGCGGTATCGCTCAAGACTGTTTTCAACGTGATGAAACTGATGATGCGGGCATTACTGCGGGTTTCCAAGCGGGAGGTGGCCAATAACAGGTCATTGTAGCTGGCATGAGAAAGGTCCGGAGATTTCTTCTGTCCCCCTGCTACGCCACCGTCACCTTTTGGGCTGTCACCAGCCCCCGAACCCTTGACCATTTGCCGCAGCTCTTGATCCAGGGAATCCATTTTATCCATCTTTTCCTGAAGTGATGTCGTCTTTTCACGCATCAATTCCAGCTGCTGTTCATGCAGTGCTTCCTGGGCCTTGGCCTGCTGAAGCGAAATGAACTCGTAAATGCCGATGCCTGCAGCGATTACAATGACGACCACTGCGACAGCACAGCCGCGGACGAGCTTCTTATATTGCGCCGGTGTCACGACCAATGGCTCCGTCCGGTCCGTTTTCAGGAATGACGGCCACCACGCTGGTGTTTCCCAAGCTTTTATGCGTTGGCACCATGATTGCAGGTTGCGCATCCATGGATATATCTTGATGTGGATCTTCACGCTTTTCCCCTCTTTATTATTCTTCCAGATCCCTTTGAACAGCCTGCATGTCACCGCTGTAATTCAATGCGTTATCCAGGCTTTCCCTTTCTTCTTCACTCATGCCATAGAGACACTTGCCTTCTACAATCGGTTTGGCAAAAATACGCGATTCGTTGCGCCCATAGACACTGGACAGACAGAAGCCGTCATTTTTCCCATCGAGGACGGTAAAGGCAAAACTCAGATTGTTGCCGATATTGTCAAAGGCATTATATTTAACGAACCCGATTTTACGGAAACAGTGATTCTGGACAGCCATGATATCCTTTTGCGTCTGGTGAATCATATCGAGCGTTCCCTGCAGGTTATGCAGCTTATCGACATCGTCACGCAGCTTCGCTTCGACGCTGGCTCCCGTTTCGTCTTGCATAAAAAAGGTGTAATTCGTTTCTAATTTTCTGATTTTCTTGTGTAAAATGACGATATAGACGAGCAAGAGCAATAAAATCAACCCGCCAATACCGGCAAGCGCCATCGTGGCAGCCTGCATATCGATATTCAGCATTTCTTTCCTCCCATGAATATGCAAAAATATTATATATGAAATGAAGAAAGAGGGGACCTCGACGTGTCTTCTTTTTCTTCAGTCAGTATCGACAACAGCCGTTCAAATTCTGCTTCTGACGAAAAGGAAATCTCGATTTTCCCTTTTTTCCGGCCTCTTCCCAGCTGAATGGCCACATCGGTCCCCAAGGCCATCTTCAGCTTATCCTGCAACCAAGCCACATGGGCGTCCGGTTCGGGACGGGACTTCGCCTGGGCCATCAGATGGCGGACCAGCGCTTCTGCCTTACGGGCCGACAGGTCATGCTTCAAAATGTACAGGCCTGCTTCCCGCTGCAACTTCACAGAAGGCAGCTGCAATAGAGGCCGGGCTTGCCCCATAGATAAGCGTCCAGCAGCAATCCAGCCTTTGATATCGTCTGGAAGCTGCAGCAAGCGGACCATGTTGGCTACGTGGGACCGGCTTTTCCCAACTTTCTGTGCCGTCTGTTCCTGGGTCAGACCAAAATCTTTCATGAGCCGCTCATAGGCCATCCCTTCTTCAATGGCGTCCAAGTCCTGGCGCTGCAGGTTCTCAATAAGGGCAATTTCGGCCGCTTCATCAGGCGTATAGCTGCGGATGATAGCCGGCACCGTCTTCAAGCCGCAGCGTTTAGCAGCCCGCAGCCGCCGTTCACCGGCAATGAGTTCATATCGGCCGGGACCGGTCTTCTGGACGACGACAGGCTGGACAAGCCCATGTTGGCGAATCGAATCAGCTAAGGCAATCAGCCCTTGTTCATCAAAGGTCTGCCGCGGCTGCCGGGGATTGGGAACAATACATTCTACGGCAATTTCTGCCGGGGCTCCCCTTTCAGCAGGAGACTCGTCGACTGCCATCATGTCCACCTCATTTCTCTCAAAATTAATTTTAAAGTCTATATTATAGTATATCGTCTATCCACCATTTAATCAAATATTTATCACCTTTATTTCATGGATTTTTTTAACAATTTCCAACAATTTCTATGGTATAATAAAAAACAAATGTACAGATTCAGAAAGGATGTAAAAAATGCCAACATTTACTGATCCCTTGCGGGAAATCGACGCTGCCAGCGTCAAAGAATATGCCTTGCAGCGCGGAGCTGCTGAACTTTCCGATGATTTCGTCCACGAAGCGTGCCAGCGCGTCATGGAATTAGCCAAACCACAGGCCACTTGCCAGCAGTGCTTCTATGACAATACGTCCCATATGGTCCTTTGCGACAGCCCTTTCACCATCAACAGCCCGACGGTCTGCCAGCGCATCGAAGACTCGGCCATCGTCCTGATGTATGCCGTCACCCTTGGCGAAGCCCTGGAAAAAGAAGTCGATGCCTTGTTCATGAATAAAGAAATCACCCGCGGCCTAGCTCTCGACTCGGCGTTAACCGTCGCTACAGCGGGCTATACAAAACAGCTCATCGACATGCTCGACGAAGCCGGCGCCGACAAAGGCTATAAAGCGTCTTGGATCATGAATCCCGGCACCGGCGACTGGCCGTCCGGCCAGATGGCTAACATCGCCCAAGCCGTCCACGCTGAACAAATCGGCGTCTCCCTCCTGCCCAGTGGGATGCTCATGCCGCGCAAAACCGTAACCGGTGTCATCGGCCTGAACTTTATCGGCGGTGGCTGCTCCGGTTCGTGCAGCGCTTGCGCAATGGCCGGCCATTGCGGGGAATAATTCATGGTTCATGGCTCGTAGGGGCTGTCGCACGAAGGTTTATTCCATCATGATGTTTAAGGCGATTGCTTTAAATTTAAAAGCATCTACATCAAACATCAAACTTTCAACTTCAAATTCAAAAAGAGGCTGTCTTAATGCGACAGCCTCTTTCACATATCATGGTGTAATTCAGTTGTTTTTTAGAAAATCTTTTTGAGGATGATTGTCTGGCTGCGGTTCGGACCGACAGAGACGATGCCCAAGGGAATGCCTGTGAGTTCGCTGATGCGTTCGACATAGTGACGGGCAGCTTCCGGCAATTCATCGTAAGATTTGCATTTCGAGATGTCGGCTTTCCAGCCCGGCATTTCTTCATAAATCGGTTCGACGTTTTCCAAGACGTCGAGGCTAGCCGGATATTCTTTCAGGAGCTGGCCTTTATATTTGTAGCCCGTGCAGATTTTAATGGTATCCAGGTCATCGAGGATGTCCAGGCGGGTAATAGCCAGGTAATCGAGGCTATTCAGCATAGCTGCATATTTGACGACAGCCGTATCAAGCCAGCCGCAACGGCGGGGACGACCGGTAACCGTACCAAATTCATGACCTGTGTTGCGCAGATATTCACCGACTTCGTTGAGCTGTTCTGCCGGGAACGGGCCAGCACCGACGCGGGTCGTATAAGCTTTGACGACACCGACAATATTTTCCATGCGGCGGGGGCCGACGCCGGAACCGGTGCAAGCGCCGCCAGCTGTCGGATTAGAGCTGGTAACGAAGGGATATGTACCATGGTCGAGGTCGAGCATAGCAGCCTGTGCCCCTTCAAAGAGAACTTTCTTACCTTCACTGACATAGAGGTTTGCCGAGTAATTCGTATCCTTGACGTAGTGACGGATCTGGTCAGCATAGCCGAGGTATTCTTTGAGGACTTCATCGTAATCGAAGCCTTCGCAGCCATAATATTTTTCAAAGAGACGGTTTTTAAGATTAATATTGATGCGCAATTTCTTGGCAAAGACATCGCGGTCCATGAGGTCGCCGATGCGGATGCCTACGCGGTTGACTTTGTCGGCATAGCACGGTCCGATGCCGTTCTTCGTCGTGCCGATTTTAGCATCACCCTTGAGTTTTTCATCTTCTTCATCAATACGGATATGATACGGCATGATGACATGCGCACGCGTGGAAATTTCCAATTTGCTTATCTGCACGCCTTTAGAGGTCATGCCTTCGATTTCTTCAAGGAGGACTTTCGGATTGACAACGACGCCGCTGCCGATGATGCAAGTTTTGTCGGAAAAGAGGATCCCCGACGGCAAGAGACGCAGTGCAAAGGACTTATCGTCGACGACGACCGTATGGCCGGCGTTATTCCCACCCTGGGAGCGGATGACGACATCGGCCTTCTGGGCCAAATAATCTACAATCTTACCTTTACCTTCGTCGCCCCATTGGGTTCCGATTACCATTGCTGTAGCCATGTATTCAACATCCCTTCGTGAATTGTAAAATTAACAAACACTTGTATTATATCATACTCGCTTAATGAAGCCAACTAAAAACATCACTCTTTACAAAAGGAGCAAAACAATTAACATCGCGGAAGTTTATCATACTCGCTTAATGAAGCCAACTAAAAACAATGCATTGGCTTATTTCCGCAAATATTGTATAATGTTCAAGATAAACTGAAATTCATTTTTTATTACCAAGGAGAGATTTCTACCATGTTATTTGATACATGTCACATCGGCGGTATTGAAGCGAAGTGCCGCCTTGTCCGTTCTGCAACTTTTGAAGGAATGGGGAACTACGGTCTTCCGACAGATAAGTTGGCCGAAATGTATGAAAACCTGGCTGACGGCGGTGCCGGCATCATCATTACCGGGATGATGGCGACGAATAAGATGGAACCGCGTCAGCACTGCCAGATTCGCATCGACGATGATGAATGTATTGCCCCGCTGTCCCAGGTCGTCCACCGCGTCCACCAGCACGGCGGAAAAATCGTCGCCCAGCTCGTCGTCATGGGGTCGGCTATTCTCCTGCCGGAAACGCCGGCAGGGGAAACGCGCATCATCTTCAGCCCTAGCGGCGTTACGGAAAAGGTCGGCAAGTGGACCCAGGAATCGCAGGCCTTGACAGTCGACCAAATTCATGAACTGACAGAAGCCGTCGCCAAAGCCGCTGCCAGAGCCAAAGCCGCTGGTTTCGACGGTATCCAGTTCCACGGCGCCCACGGTTACCTGGCCAGCAAGTTCTTGTCTCCCCATTTCAACACCCGCACGGACGCTTACGGCGGCAGCTTGGAAAACCGGGCCCGCTTTTTCCTGGAATGTATCACTGCCATGCGTCAGGCCGTCGGTGCTGATTATCCGGTCTGGGTCAAATTAAATTGTGCCGATTTCATGAAAGACGGCAGCATGACCTTTGAAGAAAGCAAACAGGTCATGACCTGGCTAGCCAAAATAGGAGTAAACGCCATTGAAGTCAGTGGTGGCAACACTTCCTCCCTGCCGCGCAAGGGCCCGATCCGGGCCATCCGCCGCACGAAGGAACCGATGTACTTCAAAGCCTATGCAGCAGAAGCAGCCGCCCTGCTGAAAGGCAAAACCGATGTCGGCGTCGTCGGCGGTTTCCGCAACATCAAAGATATCGAAGACACGCTGGAATCGACAGACTTGGCTTTCGTATCCATGAGCCGCCCTTACCTGCGCCAGCCGGACCTGCCGAATCGATGGAAATCAGGCGACATCGAACCGGCCCTGTGCATTTCCTGTTCCCGCTGCTTCGGTGCCGAAGATGTAGACTGCATTTTCAATAAAAAAGAAAAAGGGGAACAAGACGCCTAAAAAAAAGGAACTTGCCCCATATATATAGAATAAATAAAAGTAACAGATTATTTTCACAAAAGGGGGCTGCCCTATGGCAATCGTCGTCGTCTTTGCCATCTTATTCAGCTGCATACTGCTCATCCTCTGCCTGCCCGTCTCCTATGCGCTTACTATCCATATCGGGACGCCTTTCCACATCGAAGGTCAAGGCCGATGGGGCCGGAAATTAGCCGATACGTCCTGGTCCTATACCCTGGGGGAAGAACCGCATCATGAACTGCATGTATGCTGGAGGCGCAGCTCTGCTGTGAAAGAGCCTGTCGAACCGCCGCCTTTGGCACCGGAAGAGGAAGAAAAAGTCTGGGATGAACTGGAAAAAGAAAGCCAGCACCTCACCTACGAAGACCTGCTCCACCAGGAAGGACCGGATACCCCGGCATCGGGTGATGCAAAAGAGGCGAAAAAAAAGAAACCGCCTATACGACGGTTCTTAGCCGACATCTTCAATGTCGACTTTTTAGCAGCTTTCTTCACCTGGCTGTCGCGCCTGCTCAGTCATGGCCAAATCCGCCGCTTCACCCTGACCGGTATCATCGGCCTCCCTGAACCGCATGAAACGGGAATGTTGGCCGGTGCCCTCTATGCCATCTGTCCAGGGAGCGTCACAGACTTACAATTCAATTTCGTAGAAGAACAGTATGACTGTACCGTCCGTGCTTCGGGCCGTCTATATCCGGCAGTGCTGCTTCTGTTTACAGCTGCCTTTGCCGTCTCCCGGCCTGTACGCCGTTTATGGGCTGATTGGCACGCTGTGAACAAGGAGGAAAAACATGGATAACTCGTACATCAAGAACAACTTGGAACAAATTTTTGAAAGTTTCAAAGAAATGATCAAAGTCGAAACTGTCGTCGGCCAGTCCGTCCACATTGGCGACGCCATCCTGGTACCTTTTGTCGACGTCACTTTTGGCTTCGGATCTGGCGGCGTCAATGGCAAGACAGAAAACGGCCGCAGCAGTGCCGGCAGCGGCGGCGGTGCCAAAATGGAACCGGCAGCCATCCTGGTCATCAAAGGCGACCGGGTAGAAATGTTCTCTATCAAGAAAGACGGTTACCAGGCATCGGCCTTTGAAAAACTCATCGCCATGGCTCCGGAAATCATCGACAAAATGAAAAAGGATAAATACATTTATATTCACGACGATGAAGAAGACAAAGCAGAATCCGACGACGAAAAAGCTTGATTCTGTGCAGGTTGTACTTTATCCGTAAGTTTGTTATAATATACGAATAGAACTATAGTTAAGAAAGAGTAATTCAGCCGCTCTGCGGCGCAGGAGGAATACATTATGAAACTGAAAAAACAATTAGCATCCCTTGCCGTTATGGGAATGATGAGCCTTGTCGCTGCTTCGTCGGCATTCGCTTCCGGCGTCGGTTACGTTAACTTCGATACTCTCGTACAGGCACATAAAGATTTCCCGAAAGTCAGTGCACAGATGCAGGCAGCTGTCAAAGACGCAAACGAACAGTTCGCAAAACAAGCTCCGAAAATGAAAACGGACCAGGAAAAACAGAACCTCGGCCGTGAACTGGCTCAGAACTTGAGCAAATTGGAAAATAAATTGATCGTCCCCATTGAAAAAGATGTCGTTTCCAAAGTCGAACAGGTCCGCAAAGATAAAGGCCTCGACTGCATCGTAGCGCAAGGCGCTATCATCGCCGGTGCGGAAAACGCATCGGATCAGACTGAAGCCGTAAAAGCATTGTTGAAATAGGAGTAAAAGGGGCTGTCGCACGAAGGTTTATTCCATCATGCAAAGCCCCTTTCTCTTTAATGTTTTAGGTTTGATGTATGATGTTTGAGGCGATTGCTTTAAATAAAAAAACATCCACATCAAACATCAACCTTTCAACTTCAAACTCAAAAAGGGGCTGTCTTAATGCGACAGCCCCTTTTTTGTGTGACTCGTGGCTCGTAGGGGGTCGCCCCTACAAATAAAAAAAACATCCGCTAACTACTAGCCACTAAAATTCCTTGACATATACCCCTTCTAGGTATATTATGTCCATATACCTAGAAGGGGTATATAAATGAAAGGGGAACTCAATTATGGACGAAAAGAAAGTCTGTCCTTGCTGCGGTACAGAGAAACATAAGTATCGTAATAAAGAGGGCAAAGAGTATAAATCGCTCATTTCCCGACTGAACCGCATCGAAGGCCAAGTACGGGGTGTGCGAAAGATGGTCGAAGACGACCGCTACTGTATTGATATCCTGACTCAAGTCAGTGCCATCCAGTCGGCATTGAATTCTTTCAATAAAGAGCTCCTGAGCCAGCATATCAAGTCCTGCGTCATCCACGACATCCGTGAAGGCAAGGACGAAGTCGTCGATGAACTCGTCTGTGCCCTTCAGAAACTCATGAAATAAAGGAGTGAGTCCGTTGAAGCACGAAAAGTTTACCATCACGGGCATGAGCTGTTCTGCCTGCTCGGCCCGCGTAGAAAAAGCCGTCAACAAGCTGGACGGTATCGACAAGGCCAGTGTCAATCTGTTGACCAACAGTATGCAAGCCTCTTACGATGAAAACGTCGTCAGCGAACAAGACATCATCCAGGCCGTCGTCGACGCCGGCTACGGAGCCAGCCCGGCCGAAGGAGGCAGCCAAAAACAGGTGGGAGCCCCGCAAAAGAGCGCTTCTGACATCGCTAAGGAAGAAATGAAAGCCATAAAGCACCGCCTCATCTGGTCTATCATCTTCCTCATCCCGGTCATGTACATCGCCATGCACCACATGTTCTATGAATGGTTCGGCATCCCTGTACCGGAAAGCTTCCAGTACGTCTTCCATGGCGATGAAAATGCCATTACCTTTGCCTTTACCCAGTTCTTATTGATTCTGCCGATCATGTATTTGAACCGCAAGTATTACGTCAACGGCTTCCGCAACCTCTTCCAAGGAGCGCCGAACATGGACAGCCTGGTTGGCATGGGCTCTATGGCAGCCGCCCTGTACGGCGTCTTCGCCATTTTCCGCATGAGCTGGGGTATGGGCCATGGTGACTGGGCCCTCGTCGCCCAGTACAGCACTAATCTGTACTTTGAATCAGCTGCCATGATTGTCACCCTCATCGATATCGGCAAGTTCCTTGAAGCCCGCGCCAAAGGCAAGACCAGTACGGCTATCGAAAAGTTGATGGATCTGGCACCGAAACAGGCCACGGTCCTGCGCAACGGCGTTGAAACGGTCATCCCCGTCGAAGACCTCGTCGTCGGCGACGAAATCGTCATCCGTCCTGGTGAAAGTATCCCGGCAGATGGTATCATTTCAGAAGGGACAACCAGTGTCGATGAAGCCGCCATTACTGGCGAAAGCATTCCTGTAGAAAAACAAGTCGGCGATAAAGTCACGTCGGCTACGATAAATAAGACGGGGTTCATCCATATTACAGCCCGCCGCGTCGGCAGCGACACGACAATCAGCCAGATCATCAAACTCGTCGACGAAGCCAGTGCCAGCAAGGCGCCTATCGCCAAGATGGCCGACACCATTTCGGGCTACTTCGTCCCGGCCGTCATCACCATCGCCATCATTACCGGCCTCATCTGGTACTTCGTCATGGGCGTCGACGCTGAATTCGCCTTCTCGACGGCTATCTCCGTCCTGGTCATCTCCTGCCCGTGCGCTCTAGGCCTGGCTACGCCAGTCGCTATCATGGTCGGTACAGGCAAAGGGGCTGAAAACGGCATCCTTATCAAATCCGGTGAAGCCTTGGAAACAGCCCATGCCATCGACACCGTCGTCATGGACAAGACCGGTACCATTACCGAAGGCCGTCCGAAAGTCACGGATATCGGTCCCCTGAAAGGCAGTCAGGAAGACCTCGTCGCCATCGCAGCGGCTCTGGAAAAAGGCAGCGAACATCCCTTGGCCGAAGCCATCATGACCTATGCCAGCAATCATCAGCTGGCAGGCAAGACAGCCAGTGATTTCAAGGCCCTCTTTGGCCGTGGCGTCCAGGCTGTCATCGACGGCAAGACTTATTATGCCGGCAATATGCGCCTCATGGACGAAGCCCATATCGATACGAAAGCCATCACAGCTACCCTCGATACGCTGGCCGACGACGGCAAGACGCCGCTCCTCTTTGCCGATGACAAGGAAATCATCGGTATCATCGCCGTAGCAGACGTTGAAAAAGCGACTAGCGCCGAAGCCATTGCCGACTTTGCCAAAATGGGCATCCATGTCGTCATGCTGACCGGCGACAATCAGCGCACAGCCGAAGCCATCCGCCAGCGCCTGCACATTCCCCAGGTCATTGCCGGCGTCTTACCTCAGGATAAAGAAAAACACATCGCCGCCCTTCAGGCCGAAGGCCATAAAGTCGCCATGATCGGCGACGGCATCAACGATGCGCCAGCCCTGGCCAAAGCCGATTTGGGCATGGCTATCGGCGCCGGGACAGACGTCGCCATTGAAAGCGCCGACGCCGTTCTCATGCGCAGTGACCTCCTCGACGCAGTCAGCGCCATCCGTTTGAGCAAGGCCGTCATCAAGAATATCAAAGAAAATCTGTTCTGGGCCTTCTTCTACAACGTCATCTGCATTCCCCTGGCTGCAGGCGTTCTCTATCCGGCCTTTGGCATCCGCCTCAATCCGATGATCGGCGCTGCCGCCATGAGCCTGTCGAGCTTCACAGTCTGCATGAATGCCCTGCGCCTTCGCTTCTTCAAGACGACGCACAGCGCCAATGTTTCACGTGAAACATCGGCACCGGAAGCCAAGAATCCGAAAGAAACACAACCAGTTCCGCAAAAAACGGTTCCTGAAGTGGCAGCCGCTCCGACACCCTATCACTATACCTTGTCCATTGAAGGTATGATGTGCCAGCACTGCGTAGCTACGGTCACGAAAGTCCTGAAAGCTATGGATGGCGTCACCGATGCCGTCGTCGACCTCGATGGCCAAAAAGCCGATGTATCGGCGAATAAAGCTATTTCGGCAGAAGACTTCAAAAAAGTCATCACTACTGCTGGATATACATTACAACATATTACTACCCAAGAGAAAGAAGAGGATGAAATGATGGAAAAAACATTAAAAATCGAAGGCATGATGTGCCAACACTGCCAGAAACACGTACACAATGCATTAGCTGCCATGGACGGCGTCACTGCCGTCACCGTCGACTTGGAAGGTAAAAAAGCCGACGTCACGGCCAGCAAAGATATCCCGACGGAAGCTTTTGCCAAAGTCATTGCCGACGCTGGTTATGAATTGGTAAAATAAAAGTAAACGTCGTACCCTTGCCGACTTCGCTTTCCGCCCATATCCTGCCACCATGACTGCGGACGAACTGCCGGGCCAGGGCCAGGCCGATACCACTGCCGCCACTCTTGCGGCTCCGCGATTTTTCGCTGCGGTAGAAATACTGGAAGATATGCTGTAAATCATCCGGGGCAATGCCGCTGCCCGTATCGGCAATCTGGACCTGCACATAGGACTGGCCCTGCGCCGTGACGACCAGCGTCGAAACGGTAATCGTACATCCCGCTTCGATATAGCGGATGGCGTTGTTCAGCAGATTATAAATGACCTGATTGATACGGTCCACATCGATAGATACTTTCGGTAAATCCCTGATCAAGTCCAAATGGACGGTCAGGGATTTTTCGTCGCACAAAGGCTGGAGCATACTCACAGCCCGTTCCAAGAGGACGTTAATATCATACAATTCTTTATGAAGGGTGAGCTCATTGATTTCAGCCAAAGACAAGTCACGCAAGTCCTGGATAAGCCGCCCCATGCGCAGTGTTTCATCTTCCATGGATAAGAGAACCTTTTTATCTGTCGGAATGACATCGTCAATCATGCCTTCCAGATTGCCTTGCAAGATGGCCAGTGGCGTCCGCAGTTCATGGGCGATATTCGCAAATAAACGGCGCCGCATCTTATCGTTTTTTGCCAATTCCTGGGACATGTCATTGAAAGTTTCCGTTAAGGTCCCGACTTCATCGCGACGTTCGACGGGCACGGTCTGGCCATACGTCCCGGCTTTGACTTGTTGGACTGCGTCGGTCAGGGCCGACAAAGGCCGCATGATTTCCCGAACAATGAAGTAACTGATAGTGACACTGACGGCTAACATGCCCAGGCCGACCCAAAGCAGCGACCGGTGGACAGCCGATATATACGTAATTTCCGCGGGTCCATGCATCATGCCGTGCATCATTCCCATTCCCTGGTGCCCATTTCCCATCATTTGGGACGTGTTATTCAAATACTGGGAGAAATGGCTATCCATCTGATTGTTGACCAAGATGAGCAAAATGGCGATGGTCAGGAAAATCAAGATAAAGACCATCCCTGTCAGTCGTATAACGATACTGTCAGCTTTCTTCATGAGGACCTCCATCGAATTTATAACCAATGCCACATACCGTCAGGATATACGTCGGATGAGCCGGGTCAGATTCTAGTTTTTTACGCAAATTGTGGATATGCGTGTCGATGGTCCGTTCATAACCCTTAAAGCCATAGCCACCCTGCACTTTATCCATGAGCTGCATGCGGCTGAACACCCGGTCCGGAGCCGAAGCCAGGACTTCGAGGAGATTGAATTCCGTCGGCGTCAGGGGTACAGGCTGATTTCCTTTCAAGACAGTAAATTTTTCCTTGTCGATGGTCAAATCCCGTATGGTATACGACGTCGTCTGCTGCAGTACTTCGCCGCGAGTCCGCCGCAGCAGGCTGTAGACACGGGCAATGACTTCTTTGACGTGAAAAGGCTTAGTCACATAATCGTCGCCGCCCATATTGAGGCCGACTAGGCGGTCCGTTTCATCGTCCTTGGCTGACAAGAAGATAATAGGAATATCGCTGAACTGGCGGATACGGCGGCAGACCTCGAAGCCATCCATGCCGGGCATCATCAAATCGAGGAGCATAATCTGCGGTTTCTGGTTGCGCAGCGTATGCAATGCTGTCATGCCATCGTGAGCAATATAGACGATGAACTGTTCCTGCTCAAAATAAGATTTTAACAAAGCACAAAGTTTTTCATCATCATCGACGATTAAAATTGAATTCGTTCGCAAAAAATCCACCTCAATTCTCATATTTTTCATAAAACTGCGTGATATTTCCACCGCAGACAGCCAAATCAATATCACTGCGCTCCCAGTTATCGCCACGGGTACGGGAGCCAAAAAGAATGACCTTTTGAATATCGTACTGTTTAGCCAAAGCGATGATTCCCTCTAAAATCGGCTGCGCTAAATTCATCGTGTTCACCCCTTTTTGCCTTAATTATAGCATGAAAAAAGGCGCTGTCGCATAAAGACAGCGCCTTTTTCTGTAGGGACACCCGCTCCGGGATGTGTACAATTCTCTCAAAAAACTAATTAAGAAATTCCAACATAACCTGTAACGGGCTTACCACGTGCAAGCCCCTACGAAGGCACGAGACATGAACCACGAAGCACGAGCCACGAAACTACATCTTACTGTGGTCCATCTGACCCTTGTTGTTATTCATCTGGTCATGATTCATCTGACTGTGGTCCATGGGCATATTGCCATTCATCTGCATGTTCTGTTTCGGCGGGACATAGCCTGCGAGCTGCGGGTCAGCCATGCCGAAGACCATGGCTAAATGCGTGAACAGGACGAAGAGAATCATAAGGACGATGTGTTTCTTGATCTTTGCCGTCGAATCGGAGCTCTTAAAGATAATACCCAATTCCTGCAAGAGGATGAGGACGGCTGGGATAACGCCTAAGACATAAGCCCAAATAGAAATATAATCAATCGGGCCGCGCCACTGGATAGTCGGGACATAGGATGTGACGATGTATACCGTAGCTACAATGAAGAAGACGCCTAAGATGAGTCCGCAGACGTGGCTCAGGCTGTCCCATTTTTCACTGCGGCTGTCCTTGTAGAGCAAGGAAAAAGCACCAGACGCTAAAATCGTTTCAGCCAATACCATCGGTACGAGCATGAAGAAAATCAAGAACCAAGGTTCATGGAGCGATAAGAGTTCCATGTAGTGAGTCATTACCATATTGTTTTCCCCCTTTGATTAGAACGGCTTACTGTTGTTCGCTATAGGCAGGGCAATCTTGACGGCCCTGACAGCCGCGCTGGCCATCGGCCCGGCAGCCGCGGCGCGGTCCCTGGCAATAACCATTTCCAGTATAGCAGTTATCGTAGTCATCATAGCAGGCCCGTGGTCCCCGGCAATACCCGTTACTGTTGTCATAACACGTATAACCTGAGCCGTAAGTCCCTGACGATGAACCTTCTGAAGCAGCTGGTGTGGCTGCAAAGGCGGAAAAACCGGCAATTACGATGAGTGTCGCCAATCCGGCTAAGATTTTTTTCTTCATCATGAAAACCTCCTTTGTAGTACCCCTCTGTTTATGCTTTTACTATACCAGAGACGTGCGAAAAAGATGTGGAGGAAATGTGAAGAAAATGTGAAGATTCCCTTAGCCTAAGATGACATTATCGATGAGGCGCGTCTTGCCGATGCGGACGGCAATGGCCAAGAGGCTTTCCTGATCGACAGTCTGGATCGGTTTCAAAGCTGGGAAAGAGAAAAGGTCGACGTAATCGATAGAAGCCATCGGTTCAGCCTGGATTTCCTTGGTAACGATGGATTTCAGCGTTTCTACGTCTTTTTCGCCGCCTTCATAAGCTGCCTTAGCTTTGCGCAGACTACGGGACAAAACCAGGGCTGCCTGTTTTTCTTCCGGCGAAAGGTAAGCATTTCGCGAGCTCCGGGCCAGACCGCTTTCTTCACGGACGATGGGGACCATATTGATGTGGACCGGGATGTTGAGGTCGCTGACAAAACGGCGGACAACGACGACCTGCTGAGCATCTTTCTGGCCAAAGAAGGCTTCATCGGCGCGAGTGATGTTCATCAATTTCGTAACGACCGTAGCGACGCCGCGGAAATGGATAGGACGCTGAGCCCCGCAGAGTTTATGGGTAATGTCGCCGTCGACGTTGACATACGTGCAATAACCTTCCGGATACATTTCCGACGGTTCCGGATGGAAGACGGCATCGACACCGACGCTTTCCAACTTCCGGCAGTCTTCATCAAAACGGCGCGGATAAGCGTCATAATCTTCGTTCGGGCCGAACTGGGTCGGGTTGACGAAGACCGAAGCGATGACGACGTCGCATTTGGCTTTAGCCGCCCGCATCAAGGTCAGATGACCTTCGTGGAGAGCACCCATGGTCGGGACCAAACCGATAATCTTACCAGCTTTTTTCTGTTCACTAGCAAATGCCTGCATTTCTTTGACAGTACGGAAAATTTTCATGATATTAAGACTCCTTTGGAATATAAATTAATGAGTAGGAACACTCGATTTATCAACAGACAGGGCCCGTGCCTTTTCTTCGGCTTTTTCATCGCGGCGCGAGAAGAAGTTGGCAATAATGGACCCGGAAATATTATGCCATACGCTGAAGATAGCACCAGGAATCGCCGCTGCCGGGTTGAAATATAAGACAGCCAAGGAGGCAGCCATACCAGAATTCTGCATCCCCACTTCGATGGCTACCGTCCGGGATTTACGCGAATCGAGACGGAACAATTTGGCCATACCGTAACCCAAAGCCAGGCCAAAGACGTTGTGCAAGATGACGATAGCCGCCATAAGCAGACCGACATCGAACAGGCGCGATGCGCTAAGGGATACGACACAGCCGACGAGGATGATGATAGTGACTACCGAAATGATAGGCATAGCCGGCAAGACCTTTTCAACACCACGAGCGAAGAAATGATGGACTGCCAGACCGAGAAGGACCGGTACCAGGACCATTTCCGCAATAGAAATCATCATGGATACGAAAGAAACATGAATCCAGGCGCCTGCCAAGAACCAGGTCAGCGTCGGCGTCACAATGGGCGCCAAGAGCGTCGTCGACATGGTCATCGACACGGACAGGGCTACATCGCCTTTAGCCAGGTAGGAAATGACATTTGACGCCGTCCCGCCCGGGCAGGTCCCGACGAGGATGACACCAATAGCCAGTTCCGGCGGTAAGGCAAAGAGACGGGCCAAGGCCCAGGCCACGAAAGGCATGATGACGAACTGGGCGACGACGCCGATAAGGACTTCCCACGGCCGTTTGAAGACCGTCTTGAAATCTTGGACGGTCAAGGTCATGCCCATACCGAACATGACAATCCCCAGTAGCCAGCCGACATAAGGCTTGACCCACTGTAGGGTCTGCGGCCATACAGCGCCGACGATGCCGATGAGGACGACGAAAATGGCCATGTTGTTTACCAGAAAATCACAACACTTTTTCAACCAAAAAACCTCCCTATTGGAATCTGGGGCAAAAGAACAAAAAAACACCTTCCGGCACAGACCGAAAGGTGTCTAAGCGACAAAAATCCATAGTGCAGGTGAAATCTGTAACAATCCCACCTAATCCTTTCTGTCTCGGTCTGAATCAGATCCAAGCAGATGACAAAACCATCTTGCGAAATATCAGAAAAAAGTATAACTCACACCAGGTGATGCTATCTTTTGCCTCGGCCGTATCATACCATATTTAGGAACTCGATGCAACGGTCTCTCCTTGTATTTTTCTTTATTTTATCCTATAATGTCTTTAAATTGTGGTGTATCGCGTTCCTTTAGCGGGAACTAGCGTTGCAATTATTAAATTTTATAAGTTAAAGGAGGATAGAGAGAAAATGTCGATTCAATTATGTATTGTCATCTTATACATCATTTTATTATTTGCCATTTCTTTCTACGTCAAACACCGGGCCAGTCAGAACCCAACACAATATCTATTTGCAGGCCGTCAGTTTTCTACAGGCCTGGTCGCCGTCAGCATCACTGGCATGGCTGTCGGCGCAGCTTCGACAGTCGGCGTCGCCGAAAGTGCGACGAAAATCGGTCTGGCTGCGGGCTGGTACAATGCAGCCTGGGCCATCGGCGCCATCGTTATGGGCTTTGTTGCGGCCGGCAAATATCGTTCCTTGAACTGCACAACCATTCCAGAACTCTTTGAACGGAGCTACGACAAAAAAGCCCGCATCATCAGCGTCATCGGCTTGTCCCTGATTATGATCTGCATCACGTCCTTGCAGTATGTCGCCGGCGGTTCTATTTTACACGCCCTCATGCCAGATATTTTCTCCATGCACGCCGGCATGATTACCAGTGCCGTCGTCTTCATCGGCATCACGGCCATTGGCGGTCTCTGGTCCTCCGGTTTATCCAATATCCTCAGCGTCACTGTCATTTATCTCGGCATCCTTTACTCTCTCGTCCGTATCCTGCTCCGAGATGGTGGCATTAGCGGTATCAATGCCGCCCTGCCGGCAGCAGACTTCAACTGGTTCTCCCCCATGGGCGGCCTGTCTTTCGCCGTCCTCATGGGCTGGATCATCGTCATGACGACTCAGGCCATTACGGCTCAAGGACCGGTTCAGATTGCCTGCGGCGCTAAGAACGCCAGTGCCGCCCGTAAAGGCTTTATCCTCGGCGGCGTGCTTATCTTCCCGGTCGGTTTCTTATCGGCTATTCTCGGCCTGGCCGCCAAAGCCCAGTTCCCGGGCATCAATCCGACTATGGCCTTGCCTCAGATCATCATGAGCCTCGACCCTTTTTCGTCTGGTATGACCCTGGCTGCCCTCTGGGCAGCCGATGTATCGACGGCCTGCACGATTCTCCTCGGCGCCGGTACACTCATCTCTCAGGACATTTTTAAACGTTTTATCAAGCCGGATATTTCGGAAGGAAGCTATGTCAAAGCCAACCGCCTGATTATCCTCATTATCGGTGCGGGTACCTTGTGGCTGGCCTTCAATGCCGTCGGTATCGTTAAAATCATGCTTATCGGACTGAGCCTGACAACGGCTTTCACGTTAGTCTTCTTGTGCACCATGTTCTGCCCGACCCTGTGCCGCAAGAACACGGCTTTCTGGACAACCTTCGTCGGCATCATCGGCCTCTTCGCCTGGCAGCTTTGCCCGCAGATTCGCATCCTGCCTCACGTCATCTACTTTGAATGGATTATTTGCATCATCACCCTCCTCATCGTCCGCCTCGTAGATAAGACGCCTATCAAGATGCCAGAATTGAAGAAGTAGCCACAAACTACGAATCACGGTAAAGGGCTTGTCGCCAGCGACAAGCCCTTTACTTTTTCCTATAAAATAGGTATAATAATAAGCATAAATTTATTTTTATTCAATTTCTGGAGGGAATTGTATGAATACGAAAAAATTAGGTGCTACTTTGCTTACGGGCGTCTTAGCTGCGTCCATGCTGGCCGGCTGCGGCAGTGATAAGAAAGATAGCGCCAACGACATGAAGAAGCCGCTTCGCGTCGCTACCAATGCGACGTTCGTTCCTTTTGAATTCAAAGACAGCGACGAATCGTCGGAATACAAGGGTTTTGAAATGGATTTGATCCGTGCCGTAGCCAAAGAAATGGGCCGGGACGTCGAATTTAACAACATCGCTTTTTCCGGTATCATACCCATCATCCAGCAAGGTGACATGGATATCGCCGCTACGGGTATGACGGTGACCAAGGAACGAGCTCAGAAAGTCGCCTTTGCCGCTCCGTTCTACGAATCGAAACTGGTCATCTTAACGCCGAAAAACAGCGGTGTCCATTCTGTAGCCGACTTGCAGGGCAAGCAGATTGCCGTCCAAGTCGGCACGACAGGGGCTAAATACGCTGAAGAACAGGGCTATACAATTAAACAGTTCGATAACAACTCCGAAGCCATTATGGAACTCCAGGTCGGCGGCTCGCCGGCAGCTATCCTCGACAAACCGGTTGCCGATTACTTCCTGACCCAGGACGGCAAAGGAAAGTTCGATGTCATCAATATCCCCGATACGAAGCCGGAATACCTGGCCTTTGCCATCAACAAAGACAACAAAGAATTGTTGAAACAAGTCAACGACGCCATGGCAAAATTGAAAGAATCGGGCGAATTCCAGAAAATCTACAAGAAATGGTTCAACACGGATATGCCGAATCTCCCAACCAGCTCGGACGAAGTGTTGAAATAAAAAAAGCGCTGCCGCACGAAGCCAAAACAGCTTCATGCGACAGCGCCTTTTTTATTATTTGCTCAAATCAAGAGAGCGTACTTTTTCACGGAGCGGCAGGACCGACGGCGGGCTGACGGAGAGTTCGTCTACGCCCATGCGCAGGAACGTTTCAGTCAGTGTCAGGTCTGCACCGAGTTCGCCGCAGATGCCGACCCAGATGCCAGCTTTATGGCCGTTTTCGATAGTCATCTGGATGAGCTTGAGGACAGCCGGATGATGGGGATCGAAGAAGGCATCGAGCTTGGTCTGCTGGCGGTCGATAGCCAGGGTATACTGGGTCAAGTCGTTGGAACCGATGCTGAAGAAGTCGACTTCCTTAGCCAGTTCTTCGCTCATGACGGCAGCAGCCGGCGTTTCGACCATGATGCCGACTTCCATATCCTTATCGTAGGAAATGCCTTTTTCATCCAATTCCTTACGGACTTCGTTGAGGATTTCTTTGCACCGCTGTACTTCCCAGACGGAAATAATCATCGGGAACATAATAGCAATCTTGCCATAAGCCGAAGCGCGCAGGAGAGCCCGGAGCTGTGTCTTAAAGAGGTCGACACGGGTCAGGCAGATGCGGATAGCCCGCATGCCCATGGCCGGATTTTCTTCCGGGTCGAGCTGGAAGTAGTCGACTTTCTTGTCGGCACCGATATCCAGCGTGCGGATGACGACGGTCTTGCCCTGCAAAGCTTCGGCAGCCTGTTTATAGGCTTCGAACTGCTGGTCTTCCGTCGGATAGTCACTGCTTTCAAGATACAGGAATTCACTGCGGAAGAGGCCGATACCTTCGGCATCGTTGGCCAGGACCTGCGGCAGATTGCCGGGATTCCCGATATTGGCATAGAGGTTGATTTTCTTGCCATCTTGGGTAACCGTCGGAACACCGCGTACCTGTTCCAAGGCGGCAACGCGAAGTTCTTCTTCCTTCTGCTGCTTCTTCATAGCTGCCATGGTTTCTTCATCTGGATTGATGTAGACCGTACCCGTCGTGCCATCGATGATGGCCGTCATGTTGTCGACGTCGTTATGGAGCTGTGTCCCCGTGCTGACGACGGCAGCAATGCCCAGGGTGCGGGCCAGGATGGCCGTATGCGAGTTCGTGCTGCCTGCTGACGTAACAAAGCCGAGAATCTTATCCGTATCGAGCTGTAACGTTTCGCTGGGAGCCAAATCATCAGCTGCGATGATAACGTGGTCATAATTGCTGAAGTCGATGCCCGGGCCGCCGCAGAGCTGCTGCTCTACACGGCGGGAGATGTCGAGGACATCAGCTGCGCGGGCCTGCATATAAGCATCTTCCATGGAACGGAACATTTCAGCAAATTCCTGAGCCGTCTGGTCGACAGCGGCTTCAGCATTCATTTTTTCATCGCGAATCTTGGTTTCAATACCTTCGATATAGTCATCGTCATCAAGCATCATTTGATGGACTTCAAAGACAGCGGCTTGTTCTTCACCGACTTTATCTACAGCCTTGACATACAAGTCCTTGAGCTGGCCGATAGCTTCTTCGCGGGCTTTCTGGAAACGCACGATCTCGGCATCGACGTCTTCGATTGGCCGTACGGCCGTAGAAATCGTATTACGATGGAACAGTGCCAGCGGTCCGATGCTGATACCGGAGAAGACACTTTTACCTTTTAACGTCAGCATGTACTTTCCTCCTCAAAGAATTAGAAGTTTTCTTTCAAGAAGGCTTCTACAGCACTAGCTGCCTGTTCTTCGTCTGCGCCTTCTACCTGTACTTTAATCGTTTCGCCCTGTTTTACGCCGAGAGCCATGACGGTGAAGATTTTCTTTAAATCGCCTTTGCGGGCGCCTTTGAATACGCTAATATTGGATTCAAATTTTTTAGCTTCTTTGACCAAAAGGCCGGCCGGACGAGCGTGGATACCTTGGGGATCAGTGACAACAAATTCGAATTCTTTCATGATAAATTCCTCCTTTTAGGAAATATAGAATATGAGATAAAGCTACAAATATAGTGTATACGATTTATAGCCATAACGCAATCAATCTTGCGGACGTTTTTTGCGGAAAATACCGAGCAGGATGGCTGCGACGATGACGCCGACCACTAAGGCGACAATGTACATCGGCCAATTGGTAATGACACCAAAGACGAAGATACCACCGTGAGGAGCCGGAAGGGCGCAGTTGAAGAGCATAGAAAGGGCACCGGCAACGGCTGCACCAATAGCGCAGGGCGGGATGACATGGATCGGGTCCGATGCTGCGAAAGGAATGGCCCCTTCTGTGATGAAGGACAGGCCCATGATGAAGTTGGTAATCGTCGACTGCCGTTCTTTCGGCGTAAATTTACCTTTAAAGATGAGCATAGCCAAGGCAATCGCCAAAGGCGGAACCATGCCGCCGACCATGACCGAAGCCATGATACCCGAGCTGACAGCCTGACCACTGGCACTCATGAGGGAGGCCGTGCCAAAGACGTAAGCCGCTTTGTTGATCGGACCGCCGAAGTCGATGGACATCATGCCGCCCAGGATGAAACCGAGAACGATGCGGCTCGATGTGGTCATGCTATTGAGGACATCGAAGAGCCACGTATTAAAAACAGAAGTCGGCGGATTGATGATATAAGTCATAATGACGCCGATGAGGACCAGACCGAGGACCGGATAGAAGAGGATGGACTTCGTGCCGTCCAAGGCTTCCGGCAAATGGGCCAGCGCTTTTTTCAGGAAAATGATGAGGTACCCTGCGATGAAGCCGGCAAAGAGGGCGCCGAAGAAACCAGAACCACCTGTCGTTGCCAGGAAACCGCCGACGATACCGGGCATGAGGGCCGGCCGTTCGCCAATACTCATGGCAATATAACCTGCCAGAATAGGCATCATCATACTAAAGGACAGGCCGCCTACGTTCTTCAGGAAGGCAGCCAGCGGTGTACCGCTGCCAAAGTTAGCGGTACCGGCGTTATCCATATCGCAGAGGAAAGCCAAGGCGATGAGGATCCCGCCGCCGATGACGAAGGGCAGCATATGGGATACACCATTCATCAAGTGTTTATAAATCTGACGGCCAATGCTTTCTTTTTCAGCACTTTCGACATCGACGGCTTCCGACGACGATTCATTGCCCTGATAAATGGGGGCTTTACCGTCAAGGATAGTTTGGATGAGTTCTTCCGGAATCTTGATGCCGTTAGCGACTTTCGTAAAGATGACCGGCTTGCCGGCAAAACGCTGGACCGGTACGTCTTTATCGCAGGCGACGATGACGCCGACAGCGCGGTCGATATCAGCCTGGGTCAGGTGGTTCTTAACACCGCCGGAACCATTCGTTTCTATTTTGATATCGACGCCCATAGCAGCGGCCTTATTTTCCAAGGCTTCTGCCGCCATGTAGGTATGGGCAATGCCCGTCGGGCAGGCTGTAACGCCGATGACATAAGGACGATCCGACGGAGCTGTCTTTTCCGGTTCTGCCGGTGCTTCTTCTGCAGCGGCTTCTGCGGCAGCTTCGGCTTCTTCTGCTGCGACCTGTTCCGATTCGGCCTTATCGATGATAGCCAGGTATTCTTCCGGCGTCTTGGCCTTCATCAGGTTGTCGCGGAAATCGTCGTCCATAAGCATACGGCTCAAACGGCTCAATACTTCCAAGTGGACGTTAGCACCGCCAGCTGGAGCGGCGATGAGGAAAAACAGGTGAGCCGGTTCGTCGTCAAGGCTTTCGTAATCGACGCCGTCGCGGACGATCATCGAAGCCAGACCCGGTTCGTTGACGGCTTCCGTCTTAGCATGGGGAATAGCGATGCCTTCGCCGATGCCCGTACTGCCTTCTTGTTCACGAGCGAGGACGCGCTGCTTGTACAGCTCTTTGTCGTTCAGGTTGCCACCAGCGGCCATGAGATCGACAGATGGTCGATGGCAGCGGCCTTGTCGGCTACAGACGCATTGAGGTCGATGCTCTGTTTCTTGAGTAAATCTACAATACGCATTATTTCTCTCCTTCTCTTATCAACTATATATTGAACCTCTCCCGCTTATAGAAGCGGGAGATTCTTGAGAAGTTTGATACATGGACTAACGCCTGACAACCTATCCCAAAGGAGTTAGCTGTCAGGATATCCTTATTCTCAAAGGGCTGTCCAAAAGCCCCTTACACAGTCCCTCGAAATCGAAGTTCTGCTTACTTGAGTAGATACACATTTTGCACTTCTTTTCTACCCGTCGCGATTCGCCTATTGCGTCGTGCTGCGGCAAAGGGGGGGGAGTGCTCCTCCGAAAACGACTTAAAGACCGTTTATTGAAAATACTTTTTTGTTCTCGCAGAAGTTCTAACTGCTATTAATATGATACCATAAGCTCGCCATTCATCCCCCACCTAAGAGGTGGGAGTCTTCTGGCGGGAAAAGATAAAAATGCGTGTTCATCGTTTTATAAGGTAGCATATACTTCTTTGATATCGTCTTCCGTAGCCAGCCATTCATGGAATGCCGAAGCACTGCCGGCACTGATACCCATTTTTAAAGCTTCTTGAAGGTCGCCCTTAGACGCTTCAAAACCGGCCAGGAAACCAGCGACCATGCTGTCGCCAGCACCGACGGAGTTGACCAGCGTGCCTTTCGGGGACTGGCGGCGGTATACCTGGCCGTCTTCGCCGAGGAGCAGGGCGCCGTCACCGCCGAGGGATACGAGGACGTTGCGGGCCCCCATGGCCTGAAGCTGTTTGGCGCAGACGACGATTTCTTCATCTGTATGGAGATTGACACTGAACAATTCGCCTAATTCAAAGTTATTCGGTTTGATGAGGAACGGTTTATATTTGATGACATTCTTCAAAAGGTCGCCGGTGGCATCGACGACGACGCGGATATCGCGGCCCTGAAGGCGTTTGAGAATCTGTTCATAAATATCATCGGGGATATCGCTGGGGATACTGCCGGCCAGGACCAGCGTGTCACCGGCTTTGAGGGCATCGATTTGGGTCAGCAGGGCCTGCAGTTTTTCTTCCGGAATGTGCGGTCCCATGCCGTTGACAGCCGTTTCATCGTCGGCGCTGACTTTGAGGTTGATCCGTGAGTAGCCTTCGTCGAGAGTAATGAAATCCGTATCGCCGCCATTAGCTTTCGCCAGCCGTTCGATTTCCCGGCCCGTAAAACCGGCGATGAAGCCGAGCATCTTGGACGAAATATGAAGGTTTCCCAAGACGAGGGATACGTTGATACCTTTTCCGCCAGGGTAAATCATTTCCTGTTCTGCCCGGTTGATGTCACCAGCCGTAAAGGTCTTCATATGGACGACATAGTCTAATGATGGATTAAACGTAACTGTATAAATCACAGGATATGCACCTCCGTAATCTGCTGATAAGGCCGGTAATCGACGTGTTCTTCATCTTTAGCCGTAATCAGCGTAACCATTGATAAGTCTGCAAATGTAATGTGTGAAGATAAACCGAATTTACTGGAATCGGCCAGGACGAAGCGGTCCAGGCACTGGCCTACAGCAGCGCGCTTACAGACAGCTTCTTCATCATCAGGCGTTGTACAGCCAGAATGGGGAGCAATCCCATTGGCTCCAAAGAAACCCTTAGTGAAATGATAGCGGCTGATCATATCCCGCATTTCGCTGCCGACAATGGCTTCCGTATCGCCTTTGATCCGTCCGGGCAGGATATAGATGCGGCTGCCGCTGCGCCCTAATTTCTGAGCCAGCGGGATGCTGTTCGTCACAAAGGTCGCTTCAGAACCAGCCAAGAAATCTGCCATCTGTTCCGTCGTCGAACCGGCGTCGAGATAAACAAAATCATCTTTCTTGATCAAGCTGGCCGCATATTGAGCAATGCGGCGCTTATCGCTCATATGAATGGAATACTTGTCCTGCAGGTTTTCCATATCCGCTTCATATGAAGAATCATCGCGCAGCGTCGTAGCGCCGCCATGGACACGGCGCAGACGGCCTTCCCGATCCAGCGTGAGTAAATCCCGGCGGACTGTCGATTCGGAAATGTTCAGAAAACTTACTAAGTCCTGGACAGAAACGGCCCCACTCGTATTGACAAGACGCATGATTTTTTCATGTCTTTCTTCGGTCAACATCGTATCACTTCCCTTTTATCCTCCTTTGGCCTCATTATACCGTTATATTCAATCACTTTCAATCAAATTCATTCATTATAATCAAAAAGCAATCATTTTCATTCACCTATGCGTCCAGCTCATTAAGTGATTTTGTTCACATATGTAAGGGTCATCCCAAAGGACGGTCTGTTGTGGGAATCCCGCGAAATACGGCTTGTCGAAATCACTATTCGCGATTTGCAGGTCGCATTTCGCAGGCCGCCGGTCGCAAAACCATACCGCATTTGAGTCCAAAAAGAACGCCGGTCGCGGGCTGTGTGAATCATCGCCTATGGCAATACGTTCGTCGTTCATCGAAAAAAAAGCTGCCGCATGAGCGACAGCTTTTTAAGTTTGATGATGAACGATAATCATCACCGTGCTTCTGCGACACAGGCGATGCCATGACGGGTGCGGTATTTAAGGAAGAGCATCAAGGCCAGGGCAACAGTAAAGGCGCCGACAAAGAAGTACAAAGTAACGGTATAACTATTGGTATTTTCTTTAATGAGCGACAGGACCAAGGGACCGGCGACGCCGGCAGCGCCCCAAGCCGTAAGGATGCGGCCGTGGATGGCACTGAGGTATTTCGTACCGAAGAGGTCGCTGAGATAGGCCGGCATACACGAGAAGCCGCCGCCATAGCAGGAAATGATGAGAAGGACCAGGACCTGGAAACTGAAGGCACCCGTAACGCCGGCCAGCTGCCAGAAGGCCAGGATTTCAATGATAAAGAAGAGGACATAAGTAGCCGAGCGGCCAAGGTAGTCGGATATAGTCGCCCAAGCAATACGGCCAGCGCCGTTCATGAGACCGATGAAGCCGACCATCGAAGCGGCCGCCATAGGCGACATGCCGACGACATCCTGTGCCATAGGAGATGCGACGGACAGAAGGGCGATACCACAAGTAATATTGGTAAAGAAGAGCCACCAAATAGCATAGAACTGCCAAGTCTTCATAGCCTGGCGGACAGTGAACTGAGGCTGGGCGTCGGCGTATTCGACAGATGCTTCTTTTTCAGCCTTGGCTGGAACGTCCCCTACTGCCGGCGGAGCCAAGTAGAGCGACGACGCCGTCATGACAACCAGATAGACGCAACCGAGGATGATGAAGTTAGCCACTAAGCCAAAGTGCTGGACCAAGAGCTGCATAGCCGGACCGGCGATGAGGCTGGCAAAACCAAAGCCCATAATAGCCAGGCCCGTAGCGAAGCCCCGGTTTTCCGGGAACCATTTGACCAGTGTCGATACCGGCGTGATATAGTTCCCAGACCGACACCGCCGATGACGCCATAGAAGGCGTAGAGCATGGGCAGGCTGTGTACATAGAGCGCCGCTGCCGTACCGAACATAGCCGTAACGAAGCAGATCATGGATAAGAGACCGGACTTGCGAGGACCGATTTGGGGGACAAAACTGCCCAGGAAGCCGGCTGACAGGCCGAGGAAGAGGATGGCCAGGGAAAAGGTCCACGTCGTTTCTTTGAGGGTAAATCCCATAGATTCCATAATGGGCTTCGTAAGGACGCTCCAAGCATAAACACTGCCAATGCAGAGGTGGAGCCCCATGGCAGACAGGGCGATGAGCCAGCGATTTCGTTTCATTAGACAACACTCCTTGTGAGGAGCCAGGCTGGCGAAAAAAAATACCGGCCGCCTGGCTCAAGAATATGTAGCATACTCTTGCCCAGACAGTCGGCATGAAAAGCTCCGTACAGTTCACGTGGTTACTCCACTTGAAATTATACGGACAGGGACGGCAATTTTCAATATCTTTTTTAAGCAGCCGGCGAAAAGGGAACGTACGGCTGGCTGGCTTTAGCCGTATCGGCTTTGGCAGCCGTTTTAGCAGATGCTTTGGCCCCAACTGTAGAAGCTGCAGCCGTGGCTGTTTCCTGCTTCTGCTGTGATGCCAATTCAGCAGCCTGGGCCTGCTTTTCCTTGATATCCGACAAGGTCTGTCCTGCCGGTGCCTGGCGCAGGATATAGACATTTTCTGCCGGTTCGACCGGTTTCAATACGGAAAAGCCATAAGTCATCAATTTCTGGGCATCACCGAAACGGTCGTCCGAATTCATGATAGCTGCGATAACGGTCCGGCCATTCTGCGTAGCCGATGCAACCAGGCAAGGGCCGCCGGCATTAGTCGTGCCGGTCTTGATACCATTGGCACCAGGGAAACCGCTGGTTAGGAAATAATTCGTCGTCGTGCAGTGCTTGGACCCGCCATTAATATAGGGCATGTCGTACTCACTATGGCTGACCATGTCGCGGAATTCCGGCATTTTCATGCCATATGCCGCGATGACGGCCATATCGCGGGCTGTCGAGTAGTGATTACTGTCCGGCAAGCCATGGGGATTGGCAAAATGGGTATTCGTGCAGCCCAAAGCGGCAGCCTTTTCATTCATCTTGGCGACGAAATCGGTCTGAGTCGGCGTAACCGTTTTTGCCACAGCAATGGCCGCATCACAGCCGGATACCGTCATCATGCCTGTCAGGGCATGGCGCAAGGTGATCTGGTCTCCGGGATCGATGCCCAGAACAGACGCATCGCTTTCGATGTTGTAGACGTCGCTAGTGATGTTAAGGGGCTGGTCCATTTTCCCCTGGGCCTTGCCTAATTCAACGCCGAGGATACCCGTCATGATTTTCGTCGTACTGCCAGGATAAGCCCGGTCATCGGCATTTTTCGTATAGAGTGTGTCACCGGTATCGGCATCCATGACATAGGCAGCATGAGCACTGATTTCAGGCGGCTGCGGCGTATCGGCAAAGACAGCCGCCGATACAGTCAGGCAGGCAGCTGCGGCCAGACAGAAGATTTTTTTCAAAGACATAGTGTACACTTCTTTCTCTATAAGGGATTTTTCGCAGCCATCTTGGGCTTGCGGGGATACTTCTTGGGACTTTCTTTCACTTTCTCGATGTAGAGGACAGCGCGGACGTCATCGAGTCCCGGCAGGCGGACCGGCCGGACTTCGGCAACTTTCCCACCCAGGATCTGCAAGGCTTTTTCGCCTTCTGCCAGTTCTTCTTCATACTGGGCCCCTTTGAGGGAAATGAAATAGCCTCCCGTCTTCACGTAAGGCAAGGCCCATTCGGCCAGGATATTCAGGCGGGCGACAGCCCGGCTGGTGACAATATCGAAAGCACTGCGGTATTCCGGCTTATGGGCCATTTCTTCCGCCCTGCCGTGAAGGAACGACGCTGTCAGTCCTAAATCACGGACCGTGTTTTCCAAGAAGGTCAGACGCTTTTGCAGGGAATCAAAGAAAGTCACGTGCAGATCCGGCCGGTAGATGAGCAGGGGCAGACCGGGGAAGCCAGCCCCGGTCCCCAAGTCGAGGACAGCCGCATCATCTTTAAAATATGCCGGATCATAACAGGACAGGCTGTCAGCCATATGCTTGATGGCGACGCCTTTCGGATCGGTAATGGCCGTCAGGTTCATGACTTTGTTCGTTTCTACGAGTTTTTCATGAAAAGTGCAGAACTGGGAAAGCTGCCCGTCTGTCACAGTAAGGTCCATGGCCTTCAGGGCCTGTTCTAATTCACTGCGAAACATGATGCTTTTCCTCCCGGCTGTGTTGTTCCAGTACGATGAGCAAAGCCGTAATATCCGCTGGCGAAACACCGGAAATACGACTGGCCTGGCCCAGGGACAAGGGGCGGATTTCATCGAGTTTCTGCCGGGCTTCAGCCGACAAGGTATCGATATCAGCATAAACGATGTCAGCAGGCATCTTCTTCTGTTCCAGACGGTTCATCTTTTCGACTTGTTCCATCTGGCGGCTGATATAGCCTTCGTACTTAATCATGATTTCGATTTCTTCTTCTACGTCGGCAGCCAGTTCCGGCAGGTCAAAGACCGTTCGCAAGACTTCATAATCGACATCGTTGCGGCGCAGGAGGTCATAGGCCGTGATGGCCGTATGGATGGGTGCCGTACCCAGGCGTTCCAATTTTTCCAGATTTGCCTTAGACGGCGTGACAGAAATATCTTTCAAAGCGGCAATGCCCTGTTCGATAGCGGCTTTTTTAGCCGTAAAGCGGTCATACCGTTCTTGTGTGACCAAGCCCAGGTCATAGCCTTTCTGGGTCAGGCGCAGGTCAGCATTGTCCTGGCGCAGGATGAGACGGTATTCGCTGCGGCTGGTCATGATTCGGTACGGTTCATTCGTCCCCTTGGTGACCAGGTCGTCGATGAGGACGCCGATATAGGCTTCAGAACGGGTCAGGATGAACGGTTCTTTTCCTTGAACCTTCAAGGCCGCGTTGATACCAGCCATGAGTCCCTGAGCAGCCGCTTCTTCGTAACCGCTAGTGCCATTGGCCTGGCCAGCTGAAAAGAGGCCGGAAATCTTTTTCGTTTCCAACCACGGCGTGAGCTGTGTCGGGTCCAGGCAATCGTATTCGATGGCATAGCCTGGACGCATGATCTTGACATCTTCTAAGCCCGGAATGGTGCGCAGAAAGGCATACTGGACGTCAGCAGGCATACTGGTGCTCATGCCCTGGACATACATTTCTTCTGTCGATTCGCCTTCCGGTTCGATGAACAGCTGATGACGCTTCTTATCGGCAAAGCGGACGATTTTCGATTCAATGGACGGGCAGTAACGCGGGCCGATGCCGGTGATGATACCGTTACACATCGGCGCCCGGTCGAGATTATCGCGGATAATCTTATGCGTTTCTTCATTGGTGAAAGTCAGCCAGCAACATTCTTTATTGCGGTCTTTCCGTTCCGATAGGAAGGAAAAAGCATGACCGTCTTTATCGCCTTCCTGCTTGGCCATTTCATCAGTCCGTAAAGTACGGCGGTCGACGCGGGCTGGCGTCCCTGTCTTGAAGCGCATGAGCTTGAGGCCTGCCTTAAGGAGCGAACCCGACAGGTCTTCAGCTGAACGCTGGCCGATAGGACCGCCAGAATAGGTACAGGTGCCGATGATGATTTTCCCTTTGAGATAGGTCCCTGTTGCCAGAATAACGCACTTGGCTTTATAGACTTCATCCAATTCCGTCCGGACACCGGTAACGGCACCGTCTTCGACGAAAAGGTCCGTAATCATGAGCTGTTTGACATCGAGGTTTTCCTGATTTTCCAAGGTCTTGGTCATGGCCAGCTGGTACATCTTCTTATCGGATTGGGCCCGAAGCGAATAGACGGCCGGTCCCTTGCCGGTATTGAGCATCCGCATCTGGAGACAGGTCTTATCGGTATTGATACCCATTTCGCCACCCAGGGCGTCGATTTCCCGAACAAGATGGCTCTTGCCCGGTCCGCCGACAGCGGGATTGCAGGGCATGAGGGCAATATTATCTAAGTTCAACGTCGCCATCAGGGTCTTGGCGCCCAGGCGGGCACTGGCCAAGGCCGCTTCACAGCCGGCATGGCCGGCACCGATGACGATGACATCGTATGTATCGACTACAAACATGGTTACACCCCTTTATTTACCTAAACAGAATCGGCTGAATATTTCTTCGACCATATCGTCGTGGACGGTATCCCCCGTAATCGAGCCTAAAAGCTCCCAAGCTTCGCGCAGGTCGACGACAGCACAGTCGACGGGCATCCCCGCTTCAATGGAATCAAGGGCACGCTGCAGGGCTTGCCGGCTCTGGCGCACCAGTTCGATGTGGCGCGTGTTGGTGAGCAGTGCGCTACCTGCCGTATCGGCATGGGATAAGGCCAGGGATAACAATTTATCTTTCAAGGCATCCAGGCCATCGCCCATATCAGCCGACAAAGAGAGGACGGGATGACCATAGCCTTCCAAGTCTTTTTTCGTAACGACGGGTGGCAGGTCGGTCTTATTGAGGATGGCCAGGACGTTCTTATCCTTTGTGTCTTCCAAGATGGCCACATCTTCATCGGACAAGGGCCGGGAACGGTCGATGACGACCAGGATGATATCGGCTTTATCCATATAGGCCTTGGCCTTGGTGACGCCGATTTTCTCGACCGTATCGTCTGTTTCCCTGATTCCCGCCGTATCGACGAGGCATACCGGGACGCCTTTGAGGGAAATCCATTCTTCCAGGACGTCCCGTGTCGTCCCCGGCACGTCTGTAACGATGGCCCGGTCTTCCTGGAGCAGGCGGTTGAGCAGGCTCGACTTGCCGGCATTTGGCGTACCGGCAATAGCAGCCATGACGCCGTCGCGGATGATGCGGCCATCATGAGAAGCCTCCAACATATCGTCCAAGGCCGTCAGTTGTTTGCGGATAGCTCCAGCTACGTCAGGGACGGTAATGTCTTCTAGGTCTTCTTCAGGATAATCAATGGTGACTTCCAAGCGGGTAATGAAGTCCGTCAAATCATGGCGCATAGCGCCGATGACCTTGGACAGACGGCCTTCGAGCTGGTTGACGGCACTGGTCAGGCCTTGGCGGCTCTTAGCCTGGATAACATCCATGACGGCCTCAGCCTGAGCCAGATCGATGCGGCCATTGACGAAGGCCCGCTGCGTAAATTCTCCGGGATTAGCCATGCGGGCGCCGTGGGACAAGACTAGGCCGAGGATTTCTTCCAAAGCCTTGCGGCCTCCGTGGCACTGGATTTCCAGTACGTCTTCAGCCGTATAGGAGTGCGGCCCCTTCATGATGAGCAGGAGCACTTCATCGACAGGACGGCCGTCATCGGCGACGACGAGTCCATGCTGGATGGAACGATCCCGGCGCTGAGCCAAGGGCTTTCCAGAAGGGCTGCGGAAAATGGCATCGCCGACTTCATAGGCATGGCTGCCGCTGATACGGATGACGCCGATGCCGCTTTCCCCCAACGGGGTGGCAATGGCAGCAATCGTATCGGTCGTATCGTACATATGGCACTACTCCTTTCATAGTCTAAAAGGAGCTGCCTCGATGTGACAGCTCCTTTGTGAAAACTTCATACTTCAAACTAAAAATTATTCTTGATAATAAATGACAACATGGCGGTACGGGTCCTGGCCTTCACTTTCCGTACGGACTTGCGGGTCGTCCTGCAAAGTCACATGGATGATTTTGCGTTCATACCCGTTCATCGGTTCCAAGACGACGCGGTCGCCGTTCTTCTTGACGCGGTTCGCCAGACGGATAGCCAGCTGTTTCAGCGTTTCTTCCCGGCGATGACGGTAATTTTCAACATCGAGCATAATGAAATGGCGCGTCGTTTCGCCTTGATTCGTCGTCAAGTTGGTCAGGTACTGGAGAGCATCCAAGGTCTGTCCATGCTTGCCGATAAGGATTCCCAGATTCTTGCCATGCAGGTGAAGCAAGACTTTATCGGACTTAATCATCTTTTCGATAACGACGTCAATGCCCATGTTCTTGAGCACTTCCTGAAGGAAAGCCTTGGCCTTGGCAGCGGCTTCTTCAGCTGTAAAATCATCGTCCGTTTCTGCTTCAGCCGTTTCCACCTGGGGAGATACTTCTTTAGCTGCGTCGGCAACCGGTTCAGCTGACGGAGCGGCGGCCGGTTCTGTTTCAGCTGGCTGGCTTTCGAGAGTCGGAACAGACGGTACGCCTTCTTTTTCGGTAATGCGCACTTTTGCCGGCTTGCTGCCGAATCCAAAGAAACCGCTCTTCGGTTCTTCCAAGACTTCGATGTCGACTTCTTCTTTCATTCTGCCGAGACGGACCAGACCGGAACGAACGGCATCTTCGATCGTTTTTCCTGTAGTTTCGATGGTACTCATGCTTCTGATCGTGCTCCTTTTTTCTTGAGGTGGGTCATGAGGAACTGCTGTGCCCACTGGAATACGTTAGAAACAACCCAGTAAATGACCAGGCCGCTAGGGAAATTCAAGCTGATCCAGCCGATGAACAATGGCATGACGATCTTCATGATTTTCTGCTGTTTAGCCTGTGCATCCGAAGCCGCTACCTGCGTACCAGACATCTGGTTCTGAATGAAGTAAGTCGAAACAGCCGACAGCACCGGCATGATATATGTGGGGTCCGGCTGGCCCAGGCTGGGAAGCCATAAGAAGCTTTCAAAGGCCGGGTCATAGGGATATTCCCGAAGAGCATAGAAAATAGAAATGAGGAATGGCATCTGAATAAGGATCGGCAGACATCCCGACAAGGGGTTGACGCCCATTTCCCGGTACAGTTTGGTCATTTCTTCCTGCATCTTTTTCTGATTGCCCTTATATTTCTTCTGTAATTCTTTAATCTTAGGCTGCAGGGTCTGCATGCCTTCCATGGAACGGATCTGTTTAGCCGTAAGCGGAGCCAGAACCAATTTAATAATCAAGGTGAGCATGATAATGGCAACGCCATAGCTCGGATAGCCTACATTCTGGGTAAATGCATAACAGTAATTCATGAATGTCGTCATAATACCGCTGAGGACATCCATTATTCCACTGAAAAAGCCCAATACTCTCAACTCCTGTTCAGTTGTAAAAATAGGGATCTACGGCACCGGATCATATCCGCCTTTGTGAAAGGGATGGCATTTTAAAATGCGCCTTAGTGCCAAATAACTCCCTTTGACAACACCGTACTTCTGCAAAGCCTCAATAGCATAAGCAGAACAAGTCGGATAAAACCGGCAGCACGGCCGGTGAAGAGGCGATATGAACAACTGGTAAAACCGGATAAGGGCTATGAAACACCGTTTCATGTGTCATCACTTCTTTTTCAATACCCTGGCATGCCGGAATAATTGCAGGATGCTTTGTTCTGCTTCTTTGTATCCGGCGTATTTTAAACTGCTGCGGCCGATGAGGACCAAGTCGAATCCATTGCGCAAGTCAAATTGGTGCAGGCGATAGACTTCCTTCATCAAGCGGCGGCAGCGGTTGCGTTCGACGGCGCAGCCGATTTTTTTTCCCGTTACGAAACCAATCCGGGTCGGTTGTTTCGGTGAGCGCGGCAGGACGTACAAGACAACGCGGCGATTGACATACGACTTGCCGCGACGGTATACGAGCTGATACTCACGATTTTTGCACAGCCGTTGTTCTTTTGTTAGTTCATACATACGTAAATTGTCCTAAAAATGCCAGAAAAACAGAAAAATTCCGCCAACCGGAACTTTTCTGTTTATCTCGTAATAATTAAGCAGAAAGTTTCTTTCTGCCTTTCATGCGGCGTTTTTTCAAAACCATGCGGCCGCCTTTCGTCTTCATTCTTTCGCGGAAGCCGTGAGTTCTCTTTCTCCACAATGTATTCGGCTGATATGTCTGTTTCAAGCTAGACACCTCCTTTGTCGTCATTGACAGTAAATGAATTTACACCATAACAGGTTAATTATAGTAAGCGGAACACTGGCTGTCAAGCCTTATTTTCCAAGTATTATGCCGTTTGCGCATACCCTATGTATAAGTATTCCATAAAATTTTCTTCCCTTAATTTCGGTTTTGTTGTAAAATGTGGATAGATAAATAAGTTGTCAACAATCTATCCACATTTTGTGGATAAGTGGAAAAGAACCGGAAATTCGATGATTATCGTCTTTCCGCCTTTTTGTGTCTGCTTTATCCACGTTATCCACAATTCAGGCTATACACATATACACTTTATGTGATACACTCTATGTCTCGCACAATTTTACGCACAGATTGGAAGGATTATTATGGACCTGCTCAGCTTATGGGAAAAAATGCTGGCTAACCTGAAACAAGTCTTACCGAAAGAAATTTTTACCAACTGGTTTGAAGGCAACATCATTCCCTACTCTTATTCTGAAGAAGAAAATCTCCTCATATTGGACACGATGACGAATTTTCTCCGCGACTACGTCAGCAAAAAATATACGGATATCCTGGAAACCGTCGCCCAAGACGCTATTGGCCGCCCGACAAAGGTCCAGCTGATTACGAGCCAGGAAAAGAAACCATCTTCCGAAAGCCAGCCTGAAGCCGTCGCTGAAACGATTACCCTGCCACCGAAGACAACCACGCCTCCCGTACCAGCAGCCAATCCGATTGAAGATGTACAGTCCATCCCGTCAGGACAGACCGAATGGGTCCAGCCTGAATTGCCGATTAGCGAAACATCAGCTTCCTCAATGCCTGTCGTCAAAGAGGCCCTTTCCGTCACGCCTGATAACATTCCTTATAATAATAATTTAAATAAAGATTATACCTTTGATAACTTCATCGTCGGCAACAGCAACCGCGTCGCCACAGCCGTCGCCAAGTCCATTGCAGCGGCACCGGCACAGAAATGGAACCCCTTCTACATCTACGGCGGCAGCGGCCTGGGCAAAACCCATTTAATGCACGCTATCGGCCACGAGTTGCTAAAAAACTTCCCCAACATGCGCCTTTTATGTATCACTAGCGAAGACTTCGTCAATGAATTCATCCAGTGTATCCAGGACAAGAACACAGAAAGTTTCCGCCGCCGCTACCGCAATGTTGATGTCCTCTTCGTAGACGACATCCAGTTCCTGGGCCGCGGGGACAAAGAAAGTTCCAAAGAAGAATTCTTCCACACCTTCAACAAACTCTATCAGGATAAAAAGCAGATGGTCTTCACCAGCGACCGTCCGCCTCGGGACATCAAGAAACTCGAAGAACGCCTGCGTTCACGCTTTGAAAACGGCATGGTCACGCAGATCGAGCCGCCTGATTTAGAAACACGTACGGCCATCCTCCGGGCTTGGGCAGAAAAAGAAAACATTACCTGCGACTTAGATGCCCTCAATTACATTGCTGCCAACGTAAGCGAAAATATCCGAAAACTGCACGGCGCCTTCATCCGTGTTCTTCTAGAAGCTTCTCAGTCTAAAAGTAATGTCACGTTGCCTTTGGTAAAACATGCTATTCACTATATTACAGATGCACAAGATGAAAAGAAATATATTACTATCGATGAAATCACGACCTACATCTGTCAGCACTATAACATTAATTATAAAGAGCTCATGGGCAAGAAAAAAACGAAGGATATCGCCTTGCCGCGGCAAATTGCCATGTACATGTGCCGTGAGCTGACAGGAAATACGTATCCCCATATCGGAACGGCTTTCAACGGTCGCGATCATACGACAGTCATGCATGCTTGTTCGCAGATACGGAAAAAAATAGACAAAGATAGCCATTTTAAAGAACATTTGGAAAAGATGATGAATGAAATCCGTGGTGTGGATAACTAGGCGGATAAAATTGTACATACATTGTGGATAAGTCAAAAAAAGAAATCCACAGTGGAAATGTGGATAAAAAACAACGATTTATCCACAGGCTATCCACAGGTGTGGATAGCTTAAAATAGCCGACTTTTTCCACTTATCCACAAATTCACAGCCTTTATTACTAAGACTACTATTTTTTAATTCACATTTAATTAATTTATTCAGCGCAGAAAAGAGGATACTCCATTGAGACTAAAATTAAAAAAAGAAGATCTAAACAAAGGCCTGCAAGCGGTTCAAAAAGTCGCTCAGAACAAAAGTAACAATATATCTTCTGAAAATGGCTTGCTTATCAAAGCTCTCCATGGTATCATCGAATTCCAGGCCAATGACTACGATATGGGAATCAAGATCACCGTACCCGGTATTATTGAAGAAGACGGCGAAGCCTTTATTGCCAATCCTTATTTAATGGAATTGACCCGTCGTCTGCCTAGCGATGAAATCGAAATTATCAAAGAAGATGCTGATACACAGCTGCTCATCAAAGGTGGCAAACTCAAATTTGAATGCCTGACCATGAATCCCGATGATTTTACAGAAGTCGAAATTGTTGAAAATGGTTATGCCAGTTTTACGACGACGAGCGTCGTCATGAAGGACCTCATCGACAATACGTCCTATGCCTGCGCTACCGATGTAGCCCGGCCCATTTTTATGGGGACCTTCCTGGACGTCCGCGATGACCAGATGACTATGGTTGCCACGGATACGCACCGCCTGGCCTTGAAGACAGCTATTCTGGATGCACCTGTGGATAATCCTTTACAGGCAGTTATCCCCAGCCGCTTGTTATCAGAGATTTCCCGTCAGTTGCCGACGGATATCCCAGAAACGGTAGAAATTACGGCAGTTCGGAATTACCTGGCCATTCAGTTCGGTAATGTCTACATCCGGACGCGGCTCATTGAAGGGGAATTTCCCAATTACCGGCGCGTCATCCCGAGTGACTTCAAGTGCATCGTCACGGTAGACCGGGCCGAATTTACAGGGGCTGTGGAACGCGCTTCTATCGTGGCCAAAGATGCTCAGTACAATGTCATCAACTTCATCGTCAGCGATGACCAGATCAAGCTCATGAGTCAGCATCCTGATTACGGTACCGTCGAAGATTACGTTCCCTGCCATTTGGAAGGCCAGGGGCTGGATATTTCCTTTAATGGGAAATTCATCCTCGATATCTTGAAGCATTGTCATGATTCGGAAGTCATCTTGAAATCCAAGGAAAACAGCCCCATGCTGGTCCAGGATAAAGAAGATGCTTCTTGTGTATTTGTTGTAACGCCTATGAGGACAAAATAATGGAAACAGTAAACATTACGACACCGATGATCCAGCTCGACCAATTCTTGAAATGGGCCAGTATTTTACAGAGCGGCGGCGAAATCCGCTTTCTGCTGGAAGAAAAAAAGATTTTTGTAAATGGAATTTTATGCACTGCTAAACGCAAAAAACTCTATCCTGGAGACAAAGTTGAAATTAAAGGTATCGGTACGTATTTGATTAAAGGTGAATAATTATGATGATTGAATCGGTCCGGCTCCACGGTTTCCGTAATTATGATGATGAAATGATTACCTTTCCCAAAGCCATCATCCTCCTCTATGGGAAGAATGGCCAGGGCAAGACGAATCTATTGGAATCATTATATATGGGGGGCATCGGCAAGTCCTACCGGGGTATCGCCGATGCAGACCTTATCCACTGGAACCAGGACCAGGCCAGTATCATCATCCAGTTTCAGCGCAATGATACGCAGCAGCAGTTAAAGATCATCTTATCTAGGATGACCAAGAAAGAACTCTGGGTCAATGAAACAAAAGTTCCCCAAAAGGAACTGGTCGGGACTCTCAACGAAGTCCTGTTCTCGCCGGACGACTTGCAGCTCATCAAGGGCAGCCCGTCGCTGCGGCGCCGTTTCATCGACATGGAAATATCCCAGGTCAGCCGGCCGTATTACCGGGAGCTGCTTCAGTATAACCGGGCCATTTCTCAACGCAATCTCTTGTTGAAAAAAATGAAATATGAAGGCATCCATCCCCTCGATGAATGGGATCGCCAGATTGCAGGCTTTGCAGCTTCGCTAGTCGCTAAGCGGCTCGAAGCCATGCACAAATTATCCTTTTTGGCCGGCGTCCTTCACAAGCGCCTGAGCCGGGGGACTGAAATGCTGAACCTAACATATGTTCAGCCCTATGGCGGCGGGGACAGGGAGCACCAGACTGACCCGGAATGGTATTATGACCTCTTGCAGCGCCATCTGGAAGATGATGTGCGCCGCCAGGCGACATCGGTCGGCCCTCACCGGGATGACCTGGTCTTTTCCGTTGGGGCGGCAGATTTGCGGAAATACGGCTCCCAAGGGCAGCAGCGGACAGCCGTCCTGGCCTTGAAATTATCGGAGCTGGAGTACGTCAAGTCCGAGACGGGCGAATATCCTGTCCTGCTCTTGGACGATGTCATGAGCGAGCTGGACCCAGAACGTCGGCAGGCCCTGCTCGATTTCGTCCGCGATCGCATCCAGACATTCATTACGACGACGGAACCGGGAATCTTTGCCGGTATGGCCGGGTGTCATCCCATTTGTATTGAAAAAGGGAGGGTCCTGTCTCATGGAGGAACGCAATCTTGAATTGAAAAAAGCCGGTTTAGCCATACCGAAAGTATTGGAGAAAAACCGGCTCCTTTTGCCTTATCACTTATACCAGGCCAAACGGGATTGGAAACAGATTGCTGGTGAACAGATTGCTAAATATTCATATATATTAGATTTTAAGGATAAACAGGCTATTATCGCCGTCATGAATCCCGTATATATGAATTATTTATTTATGTATAAAAATAAAATAATAGAGGAAATTAATTCTTATGTAGGGCATCGGGCCATTGCCGATGTCCGTTTTGTCAAAAAGGGGAAAAAACCGGTGAGGACGGTTTATGAAACCTTACAGGGCGAAGTGGAAAATGTCTTTCCTAAAGAGACTATCCGCCAGGTGCGTCTCGATGATGATACAGTAGCTCATATCCGTCAGGAAACGGCTCATCTGGCAGAGGGGTTGCGGGAAAAAGTGGTCCAGCTTCGTTTTGCCCAGGCCAAGAGGAAAAAGGCCTATCAGCTGGAAGGCTTCGTTTCTTGTCCCCGCTGCGGCCGATGGATGGCGCCTGGCGAAAAGGAATGCCTCTTTTGTCACAGCGAGGCCCGGCAGGCCTTGAAGCGGCAGATACGCGCTTATCTCGATGATATGCCCTGGCTGTCGTGGGAAGCCATGGCCAGCTATCTGAAGGCTGAGGTGACGGCGGCTTCTGAAGAACAGGCTTATAATGAGGTCCGCCGCAACCTCATCTATACCTATATTGAAAAAGTATACTACGAGTACGATACGGAAGCCGATGATTTCATCCTGGCCATGCTCATCACCCGCCGTGTTCCCGGCGATATTCCGCCGAAATTTATTGAAAACCTCATTGCTAAATACAGGAAGAAGGACGACAATGTATCTTCATCTGAGCCGTAGTCTTTCTATCTATGCCGGTGATGTCGTAGCCATCGTCAACCTGTCAGGCCATCAGGGACGCTCGGTCTGCCAGCATTTCGACCTGCCTTTGGTCGCTGTCGATGGGATACCGGAAAGGGCCTGGCGGTGCCTGGTCGTCACAGGCCAGCGCGTCTTTGCCCTGCCGGTTACCAGTGAGACCCTGGTCCGGCGCTATCAGAAGTGCCTGCATCCGGCAAGGTATGTATTCAAAAATGTTTGATTTTACGGTATAATAAAGTGTTAGATTGCCTAAATAAATCATTAAAATTGCAAGAAACAGGAGTTGAGAATCTCTATGTCGAAAGACAAAGCTAGATATGGTGCCGAACAGATTCAAGTATTGGAAGGACTGGAAGCCGTCCGCAAGCGGCCTGGGATGTACATCGGCAGTACATCGACACGGGGCCTTCATCATCTGGTCTACGAAGTCGTCGATAACAGTATCGATGAAGCCTTGGCTGGATATTGTACTCATATTGAAGTAACCATTCAGGATGACAACAGCATCACTGTCGTCGATAATGGCCGCGGTATTCCTGTCGCCATGCATAAAATCGGTAAACCTGCTGTCGAAGTCGTCTTGACGGTCCTTCATGCCGGCGGGAAATTTGGCGGCGACGGCTATCCCATTTCCGGCGGCCTTCACGGTGTCGGCATTTCCGTCGTCAACGCCCTCAGCGTCTGGACAAAGGTCCAGGTCAAACGCGATGGCTATTTGTGGGCCATTTCCTTTACCCGCGGCGTGACGGATGAACCGCTCCAGAAGGTACGTCCGCTGGAAGCGGGCGAAGAAACGGGGACGAAAGTATCTTTCAAACCGGACCATGAAATCTTCCCGGACACGGTTTATGACTTCAATACTTTGAAGACGCGCCTGCGTGAACTGGCCTTCCTCAATAAAGGCTTGCATATCACCTTGACCGATAAGCGCGGCGAAGGCAAGAGCGAAGTCTACTGTTATGAAGGCGGCTTGACGTCATTCGTCGAATTCCTCAACGAAAGTCATCAGGCTGTCAATCCGACGGTCATCAATGTCGATGGGGAAAAGAATAAGGTCATCGTCGACATCGCTATGCAGTATAATGATGGCTACAGTGAAAACATCCTGACTTTCGTCAACGATATCTTCACCGAAGAAGGGGGCACGCATCTGAGCGGCTTCCGTTCCGGCTTGACGCGTACTATCAACGATTATGGCCGCGGTGCGGGCATCATCAAAGAAAACGAGGACAATTTGTCCGGTGAAGACGTTCGCGAAGGTTTGACGGCTGTTATCAGCGTCAAAGTACGGGAACCGCAGTTTGAAGGGCAGACCAAGACGAAGCTGGGCAACAGTGAAGTCAAGGGCATCGTCGACAACATCGTTTCCGACGGACTGAAGGAATTCTTTGAAGAACATCCGGCTGAAGCCAAGGCCATCATCAATAAGACCATTTCTGCGTCCCGTGCCCGCCAGGCTGCCCGCCGTGCCCGGGAACTGACGCGCCGCAAGAATGCGCTGGAAATCAGCAGCTTGCCGGGGAAACTGGCAGACTGCTCGGAAAAGAATCCGGATCAGACGGAAATCTACCTGGTCGAAGGGGATTCGGCAGGTGGCAGCGCTAAGCAGGGCCGTGACCGCCGTTTCCAGGCCATCCTGCCTTTGCGCGGTAAAATCATCAACGTCGAAAAGGCCCGTCTCGACAAAATCCTGGCTAATGACGAAATCCGTTCCATGATCACTGCCTTCGGTACAGGCATCGGCCAGGAATTCGACTTGAGCAAGCGCCGCTATGATAAAATCATCATCATGACCGATGCCGACGTCGACGGTGCCCACATCCGGACGCTGCTCCTGACGTTCTTCTACCGCTTCATGAAGCCCCTCATCACAGACGGCCACGTCTATATCGCCCAGCCGCCGCTCTATCAGGTACGTAAGGGTAAACAGGTTTGGTATTTCTATACGGATGAATCGATGCAGGCCAAGCTGGATGAATTGGGGCGCGATAATAACAACGTCGTCGTCCAGCGTTATAAAGGCCTGGGTGAAATGAATCCGGAACAGCTCTGGGAAACGACGATGGACCCGGAAAACCGGACTATGCTCAAAGTTGAATTGGAAGACGCTGCCGAAGCAGATCGCATTTTCTCTGTCCTCATGGGCGATAAAGTCGAACCGCGGCGCAAGTTCATTGAAGAAAACGCTAAGAAAGTCCGCAATCTGGACTTGTAATAGGAGGGCCTATGCCGGATATTTCCCGAAAGATAGATTTATTCACTGATTCTGTCATCGCCCGCATGTCGAAAGTGGCAGAAGCCTGTGGCGCCATCAATTTGGCCGAAGGCTTTCCCGACTTTCCACCGCCCCAGGCTATGCGGGATCGTCTCAGCGAAGTGGCTCAGGCCGGACCGCATCAATACAGCATGGATAATGGCGCAGCTAATCTGCGCCAGGCCATGGCCGACTGCCGCCAGATGTTCACGGGCCAGACCATCGATCCCGAACGGGAAGTTGTCGTTACCTGTGGCGGGACGGAGGCCCTCATGGCGGCCATGATGACCATTGTCGACCCGGGTGATAAAATCATTCTCTTTTCGCCTTTTTATGAAGCCTACAGTACGGACGCCTTGCTTTGTGGGGCGGAACCTATCTATGTATCGCTCAGAGAACCGGATTATACCTTTGATGCCGATGAACTAGAAGCGGCTTTTCAGCAGCATCCGAAAGCGATTTTCCTCTGCAATCCGTCTAATCCGTGCGGCAAGGTTTTCTCTCGGGAAGAGCTGATGACCATTGCGGGACTCGTTGAAAAGTACGATACCTTCGTCGTCGTCGATGAAGTTTATGAACACATCATTTATGAACCGACACAGTACACGTATTTTTCTACGCTGCCCGGTATGTATGAGCGGACGCTCTGCTGTGGCTCTCTGTCCAAGACCTATTCCATCACGGGCTGGCGCTTGGGGTATATTCTCGCATCACCAGCTCTGATTGATGCCGTCAAGAAGCTCCACGTCTACCTGACTATCAGCGCACCAAGCCCGCTGCAGGAAGCGGCCGTGACGGGGCTGCGCTTCGGCCGTGACTATTATGACGGCCTGCGGGCTATATATACGCGCAAGCGGGATTTCGTCATGAAGCGTCTCGATGAAATCGGAATCGGCCATAATGTGCCGCAAGGGGCTTTCTATATGCTCGTCGATATTGGCGGCTATGGCTATGACGACGATGAGGCCTTCTGCCGGGATTTGGCGGAAAAAGTCGGCGTCGCCTTGGTGCCGGCTTCGACGTTCTTCATCGAACCGGTCCATCACCTGGCGCGGCTGCAATTTGCCGTCCGCGATGACACGTTGAAAACGGCGATGGAACGATTGGAACGTATTTCTATATTGAAAAAGTAAGTTGCCTATGGCAACCAGGGGGAGGGATTTCGATGAAAAAGTGGCAGATTCTCTTAGGCGTACTTTGTATCAGTGTATCGAGTCTGACAGCATTAGCTGCTGAGGGGCCAGCCCATGCAGAGCCGGCAGCGGCTATCGTCCTGACGGACCCGACAGTCAACGTCAAGAACTTAGACGATTTTTATATCCTGAAAGGGAGTACTTATGATAAAGTGACGGGACTTTTGCAAAATCTGCCGTCCCAGACGACAGGCCTCGTTGGCAGCTACTATTTCCGCGTCGACAAGAACCTCGTCGGCGATTACTTTTATCATGTCAAGGCCTATGATACGGTATCCCACGTCCTTATAGGCAATTATTTCGTCGCCAAAGATGAAAGCTGTGCTTGGAAACTGCAGGCCGGTGACGATGCGTCCTTGATTTATGGCAATACGGAAAAGCTCATGGATAAGGTCGAAGTCGTCGTCTATCCTAAGAAGATTCCCCTGGGCAGTTACGGCATCATCCGCGTCCATGTACCGGGCATGATTCCTTATGATGTCAAAGCGACGAGTTTGAATACCAAAGTCGCGGATATTACGGAAAAAATGAATATTCATCCTATGCAAGCTGGCAAAACGGACTTAGTCATCGACATAAAAATCGGTGATACTGTGCGAACTGTAACCAAGTCGATTACGATTGTCGATGAAGCCGATTCTCATAAGAGTGAACCGTCCCATAGCGGTCCCAATGTCGGCGTAGGTATCGGCATTGGCTGGGGCGGCAGCTGGCACCATCACGGCGGTGGTATCGGTATTGGCGTCGGCCCTTGGTGGTAACCCTTAAAAGGAGAGTGTATTTATTGTGGAGTTTTCCTTAGGAAAACAATTTCTCGTCATTATTTTGTTGATTTTTGGTAACGGTGTTTTTTCCCTTTTGGAAATGGCCATCGTCAGCTGTCATCAATCACGGCTGGAAGCTTTGGCCGATGAAGGCAGCAAGTCAGCGGCGATTGTCCTGAAACTTCGTGAAAATCCGAATAAGATGTTTTCCATGGTCCAGTTCGGCATTACCTTGGTCAGTCTGCTCACTGGTGTCTACGGGGGCACGGAAATGGCAGGTCCCTTGTCGAAATACGTCGCCAAGATTCCGGGATTGGAAAACTATGCCTATACGATCAGCCTGACAGGAATCGTCGCCTTCATTACTTATTTGACGATTATCCTCGGTGAAATTGTGCCTAAGCGCATTGCCATCGATAAACCGGAAAAAATCTCTTGCCTCCTGGCTCGGCCAATGCTCTACTTTTCTATCCTCTGTACGCCTGTCGTATGGATTTTGTCTTGGTCGACGGCAGCCGTCACGAAAATCATGGGTGTTAATAAACCGGAAGTCCTGCCTGTTACGGAAGATGAAATCAAGCTGCTCCTGGAACAGGGTGTCGAACTGGGTGCCTTTGAAAAAGAGGAACCGGAACTGGTAGACCGCGTCTTCCGCCTGGCTGACATGGATGTCGGCGATATCATGACCAATCGGACCCAGGTCGATTGGATCGATGTCGAAGATCCGGAAGAAACGATGATGAAGGAACTGGTAGCTTTTAACCATAATACCCTGCCTGTCGGTCGGGGATCGCTGGACGATTTCATCGGCATGATTTCTGTCAGCGAAATATTCCAGAAATACTATGCGGCTGTCCGGAAAGACAAGGCCGTTTCCTTAACGTCTATCGTCGAAGAGAGCGTCCACAAACCGATTTATATTCCCGAATCGATGGACATCATGAAAGTCGTTCACGTTTTCCGTGAACACAGCGTCCACGAAGTCGCTGTCCTCGATGAATATGGTAATTTCAGTGGTATCCTGACCTTGCACGATATCCTGGAAGAACTGGTCGGTATCATGCCGGCTGGCGAAGAAGAAAAGAAAGAAGAAGCAAACCGCATCATTCAGCGCGGCCCTAACGAATGGCTCATGGAAGGCCTGCTGACGATCGAAGAGTTCAAAGATTTCTTCAATATCGAAGATGATTTGCCAGAAGAAGACGAAGATCTGTATAAAACCCTGGGTGGCCTCATTACCTATGGTGTCGGCCGTATCCCGCGGGAAACCGATACGTACGAGTGGGAAAATTTCACATTTGAAGTCATGGATATGGATAACCTGCGGGTCGATAAGATACTCGTGACTCGCAAAGAAACACCGGATACCGAAGAAAATGCGGATAAAGGTGCCGATAGATAATTAGGTCTTTGAGAAAGGAAGAGTGAATGGAATTGGGAGAACGCCAGGCAATTTACCAGGTATCTACGCTGCCGGCCTTGGCCCGTGGCAACTATTACGGCAGTACAGATATGGAAACCCTGTTGACTCATGGCGATACAGGGCTGGGGACCTTTCATGCTGTAGGGGGTGAACTCATCGTCATCGACGGCCACGCTTACCGCGTCTTAGGCGATGGTTCGGCAATGGAAGCGGCCATGACGGATACGACGCCTTTTGCGACGGTGACGTGGCTGCGGGGACAGAAACCGGTCTTGCTAAAACGCCAGCCTTCGATTGAAGCTTTGAAAGAAATCATGACGGAACATGTCCACCGACTAGGCATTAACGACGTCTATATCGTCCGCATCGACGGTCATTTCTGCCGCGTGTCGGCCCGGACCGAACTAGAGCAGCAAGAGCCTTATAAGCCTTTTGCCAAAGTCCTGGAAACGGATGAACGCCGGTTTACCTTTGAAAATATTGACGGCAGCCTCATCGGAATTTACATTCCCGACTATTTGAGCGGCGTCAATACGTCGGGCTGGCATTCTCACTTTATTTCAGCGGACCGGAAAAAAGGCGGTCACGTCTTTGACCTGGAATTGGAAACGGGTAAGGTCATCTTCAACAAGGCAGACCGTTTTATCCTCGACATGCCTCATAACGAGCAGTTTGAACGGGGAGATTTGACGGCTGCTTCGCAGGAAGAAATCAAACAGATCGAACAGGGAAAATAATTGGTACCTGTAGGGCGACCACGTGGGGCGCCCGCTTCGGAATATGTGTGATTTCCAACGGGGTGTCCATGTGGCAGCCCCTACAGCGTAAAAAAGAGGCTGCCGCATTAGACAGCCTCTTTTTACTCGCTCTTCGTGGAGCGGAGAAAGAGATTTTTCAGGACCTCATGAGGGTCCTTTTTTTCTTTGATGATGGCATGGACGGCTGAGGTAATAGGCAGTTCTACGCCGTATTTTCGCGATAAGTCGAGGAGAGCCTCTGTCGTACTGACGCCTTCGGCCAGTTTTTTGAAAGGCCTGCCTTCGATGAAGTCCTGGCCAAAACGGCGATTATTGCTGTGCAGGGAAAAGAGGGTCGCTTCATAGTCGCCGAGGTGACTCAGGCCGTAGACAGTCATGGCCTGTCCGCCCATGGCGGAAACTAAGACCGATAGTTCGTGGGCGCCGCGGGCCATGAGAGCCCCTTTCAAGCTGGTCAGATGGGCGCCGTCGAGCATACCGGCGGCAATGCCCATGACGTTTTTGGCGGCAGCGCCGATTTCGATGCCTAACAGGTCCTGGCCATAGTAGAAGCGGATAAGGGGACTCGTGAAGGTGTCGACTAAGAAATGGGTCAGTCCTTCATCGGCCGAAGCGATGACCATGCAGTTAGGCATGCCACTGATGAAATCTTGGACGTGGCCCGGACCGACCCAGACGGCTGTGCGTACAGCCGGTCCGAGTTCTTCGGCCATGACCGTTGTCAAGCGTTTGCCGCTCCCTTCTTCCAGGCCTTTCATGGCCAGGACAAAAGGCAGCGACGTATCAAAGGCGGCTTTCAGTTGACGGGCAAAGGAGCGCAACTGCTGGGCGCTGATGGAGATGATGCAGATATCGGCAGCGGCTAGGGCGGCCTTCAGGTCCGAAGTCAAGGTCACCGAAGCGGGCAGGCTCAGGTATTCGTTCTTCCGGGTCTCTAAAAGTTCCTGCAAGTGCTGTGAATCGGGACGGCCCCACAAGGTAACGTCATGGCCGATGTGGTCGGCGTACCAGGCGTGGAAACTGCCCCAGCGTCCGCAACCTAAGACGGTAATCTTCATAGAATATCTCCCTTGAGCTTACAGTTTGGCAATGACGGCGTCGCGATATTCTTCCGTCGTAGCACTGCCGCCAAGGTCAGGTGTCAAGTGCTGTTTTTCTGCTAAGACTTCGTCGACGGCTTTGTGGATTTTGGCGGCAATAGCCGTTTCGCCGATGTACTCTAGGAGCATGCAAGCCGACCACAAAAGGGCCGTCGGATTGGCGATGTGTTTGCCGGCAATATCCGGAGCACTGCCGTGGACAGCTTCAAACATGGCATAGTCGTCGCCGACGTTCATGGATGGAAGCAGGCCCAGGCCGCCAATGAGGCCGCTGGTCAAGTCGGATAAGATATCGCCGTAGAGGTTGGGCGTGACGATGATATCGAACTGTTCAGGCCGCATGACCATTTGCATGCATGTGTTGTCGACGATTTTGTCATCACTTTCGATTTGCGGATAGTCCTTGGCGATAGTGTGGAAGATGTCGAGGAACAAGCCGTCGCTCATCTTGAGGATGTTGGCCTTGTGGACACAAGTGACTTTTTTGCGGCCATGGGCTATGGCATAGTCGAAAGCAGCACGGATAATGCGTTCACTGGCTTTCCGGGTAATGAGTTTGATGGCGTGTACCGTATCTTCATTCATCTTGTATTCGACGCCGATGTACAGGTCTTCTGTGTTTTCCCGGAAGGTGACGATATCGACGTTCGGGAAAGGCGTCTTGACAGCTGTATTCGATTTGGCCGGACGGATATTGGCATAGAGGTCGTATTTTTTGCGCAGCGTGACGTTGAGCGAACGGAACCCCTTGCCGATAGGCGTGGTGATTGGCGATTTCAGCAGGAGATGGGTCTTTTCAAAAGAAGCAAAGGCGTCATCCGGGATAAGGGCGCCGTGACGTTCATATTCAGCAGCGCCGACGTTGAAACATTCATAGGAAAGGGGCGCTTTGGCAGCGTCGAGGATTTGCAGGACAGCGTCGGTGATTTCCGGGCCGATGCCATCGCCTTTGAATACAGTAATTGTCTTCATGATTTATCTGTCCTTTCTGGGAATATAATCCATCAGGTCGCCGACGTATTTTGCTGCCGGACGGACGATGCGGTTGTCGTACAGTTTGTGTTCAATGTTATGGGCCAGCCAGCCGATCATACGGCTGATGACGAAGAGCGGCGTGTAGAGGTCGCGCGGAATACCCAGCATGTTATAGGCGAAGCCGCTGTAATAATCGACGTTGCTGCACATATTGACGCCCTTTTCTTCTTTCAAGGTCTTCATGGCCAGCTTTTCAAAGCGGTTGTAGAAGCGGAAGACGTCGGTCATGCCTTTTTCCCTAGCCAGGATGCCGCAGTAATGGCGCATGATTTCAGCGCGCGGGTCCGACAAGGTGTAGACGGCGTGGCCGAAGCCGTAGACCAGGCCATCGTGACAGCCTTTAAATTTCTTATTGAGTATCTGGTGGATGACGTCGACGATTTGTTCATCCGTAGCCTTGATGCCGATGGCGTCGATGATTTGTTCCATCATCAAGGAGACGCGGATATTGGCGCCGCCGTGGCGCGGCCCCTTGAGGGCGCCGACAGAGCTGGCCATGCTGGAATAGAGGTCCGTATCCGTAGACGAGACGACAATATTGGTGAACGTCGAGTTCGTGCCGCCGCCGTGGTCGGCATGGAGGAACAAGAGAAGGTCTAGTAGTTGTGCTTCTTGCGGCGTGAATTTACTATCCGGCCGCAGCATGGAAAGGATATTCTCTGCCGTCGAATAATCCTTGCGGGGATAGTGGATGACCAGGCTCTTGCGATTGTAATAATGGACCTTGGACATATAGGCATAGACGGCGATGGACGGCAGCTTGCTCATGATATTCAGGCCCTTGCGCAGGGTCTGATAGACATCGGTATTGTCCGGGTCAGGGTCGTAATTATAGAGCGTCAGCAAGGCGTGCTGCAATTTATTCATCAAGTTCTTGCCAGGCAGACGCAGGAGGTTCATTTCCAAAAAATCATCGGGCAGATCATAGCCGTTTTGTAAGACCTTGCAGAAGGCATTCAATTCATCTTCTGTCGGCAAGTAGCCGAAGAGGAGGAGAAAGCTGGCTTCTTCGTATAAGTAACCTTGATAGTTTTCGACTTTGGCCAGCTCACGAATGTCGATGCCGCGATAGTACAAGACGCCGTCGCAATCGACTTTTTGGCCTTTTTCGTCACGCTGGTAACCGACGACATCGGCAATGCGGGTCAGGCCGACGAGGACGCCGGTGTGGTCTTCATTGCGCAGGCCGCGCTTTACGCCGTACTTGGAGAACCATTCGCGGGGAATCTGTGTGTAGTTTTGTGACTTGCCGTAAAACTGGGCTAAGTAAATATTTTTGTCCAATGTGATCCCTCTCTTTCCTGCAAGTATGAATATGGAAGAATAACTTATAAAATATCGGTTATCCATGAATATTCATAAATTTTATTTTGGGAATAATTTTTAGTGTATTCCTGCAAAGTATAAATTATTATAGCATAATTATGGAGAAAGTAAAATAAAAATCGCGTAAATTGTAAAACGTTTTAAGGGTAGCCATAGGCGTTTTAATTATGATATAATATTTATTGAAACGCTTAAAATTTTATATTGTGAAAACGAATTACTATATTTTCACAATGAGAAAAGCCATCGCCCAGGCTGGCGATGACAAAGGAGGGCTTGGAATGATTCAGTTATATGATGGAGGTGCATATCTTGTCAACGGGACGGACATCGTGCCGGAACAGGATACAGCCAAACTCAGACAGCTCACAGGCAAGACTATTTCGAAAGCAGAAGGGCGGAAAGGGACTATCGCCTATTCTATCTTGAAAAATCACAATACATCAGAGTCCATGGAACACTTGAAAATCAAGTTCGATGCCATGGCTTCTCATGACATTACCTTTGTCGGCATCATTCAGACGGCTAAGGCATCGGGAATGGAAAAATTTCCTCTGCCCTACGTGTTGACGAATTGTCATAATTCACTTTGTGCCGTCGGCGGTACCATCAATGAAGATGACCACGTCTTCGGTTTGTCAGCAGCTAAGAAATACGGTGGCATCTTCGTACCGCCCCATGTCGCCGTCATTCATCAGTACATGCGTGAAAAGATGGCCGGCTGTGGCCGCATGATCATTGGTTCCGACAGTCATACCCGGTATGGCGCCTTAGGGACCATGGCTGTCGGCGAAGGCGGCGGTGAACTGGTCAAGCAGCTTTTGTGCGATACCTATGATATCGCCTACCCTGGCGTCGTCGGCGTCTACCTGACGGGTAAACCGAGCCCGGCTGTGGGCCCTCATGACATTGCCATCGCTATCGTCGGAGCCGTCTTCAAGAACGGCTATGTCAAGAACAAGGTCATGGAATTCGTCGGTCCCGGTGTCGCCTCGATGACGACGGATTACCGCAACAGCGTCGATGTCATGACGACGGAAACGACGTGCTTGTCGTCCGTATGGCGTACCGATGACGACACGAAGGCCTATCTGACTCAGCACGGCCGCGGCGATGCTTATAAAGAATTGAATCCGGCCGATGTAGCCTATTACGACGGTATGATTTACATCGACTTGAGTACGATTAAGCCGATGATTGCCATGCCCATGCATCCCAGCAATGCCTTTACTATTGATGAACTCAATGACAACCTGGAAGATATCCTCCATGAAACAGAAGAGGCCATCAACGGCCGCATGAGCAACAAGGATTTGAAATACAGCTTGACTGATAAAATCAAGAACGGTAAACTCCAGGTCCAGCAAGGTGTCATCGCCGGCTGTGCTGGCGGCAACTACAGCAATGTCATGGCTGCTGCGCACATCCTGAAACAGGCTTCCTGCGGCAATGGCAACTTTACCCTTGATGTCTATCCGTCGTCGCAGCCGGTCTACCTCGACCTGGTCCGCAAAGGCGCTGTCGCTTCCCTCTTGGAAGCCGGTGCCATCTTCAAGACGGCGTTCTGCGGCCCCTGCTTCGGCGCAGGTGATACGCCGGCCAACAACGCTTTCAGTATCCGCCATACGACGCGTAACTTCCCGAATCGCGAAGGTTCCAAGCCGGGTAACGGCCAATTTGCTTCTGTCGCTCTCATGGATGCCCGTTCCATCGCCGCGACAGCAGCCAACGGCGGCGTCTTGACTTCGGCCGAAGGCTATATGGACGACTACGTCGAAAAGCCTTACGATTACGATGACCAGCCTTATGCTACCCGCGTCTACCAGGGCTTCGGTCAGGCCGATGAAGGCGCATCCTTGGTCTATGGCCCGAACATCAAAGATTGGCCGGGCATGGAACCTTTGGCTGATTCGGTCTTGCTTAAGGTCTGCTCGAAAATCCTCGATCCAGTCACGACGACAGACGAACTCATTCCGTCAGGCGAAACGTCGTCGTATCGATCCAATCCCTTGGGCCTGGCTGAATTCACCTTGTCCCGCCGCGATCCGGAATACGTCGGCCGGGCCAAAGCCGTCGACAAAGTAGAACGGGCCCGCCTGGCCGGTGAATGCCCGGCCGGTGTTGATCCAGCCTTGAAAGATGTCTTTGCCGTCTTGCGCGCTCATTTCGGCGACGTTTTTATGAAGGACGTAGAAATTGGCAGCATGATTTATTGCATCAAACCTGGCGATGGTTCAGCCCGTGAACAGGCTGCCAGCTGCCAGCGTGTCCTCGGCGGCTTGGCCAACATCTGTCAGGAATACGCGACTAAGCGCTATCGTTCCAACGTCATCAACTGGGGCATGCTGCCCTTCCAGATGGAAGGCGAACCGGACTTTGAAATCGGCGATTACATCTACGTACCGAATGTCAAAAAAGCCCTTGACGGTGACATGAAAGCCATCAAGGCTTATGTTGTCGGCAAGGACTTGCGCGAATTGTCGCTGTACATCGCTCCCATGACGGACGATGAAAAGAAGATTGTCAAAGCCGGCTGCCTCATCAATTATAATAAAAACCGCTGATTCATTCATCGAAACTGTCGGGAAAAGCACGGATTCCTTCTTTGGGTGACGTGTGGTAATGATTTTTCCAGGCCCGGTAGAACGTCGAATAATTCGTGAATCCGCAGTCATAGCAGATTTCTGTCAAAGCCCGTCCCTCCTGCATGAGGTGGCGGGCTTTTTGCAGCCGTTTCGTCGTGATGTAGCTGGCAGCAGTCATGCCTGTTTCGGCCTTGAAGAGATGCATGAGGTAATCAGGGCTCATAAAAAAGGCAGCAGCCAGGCTGGAAATGGACAAGTCACCACTCAGGTTGGCTTCGATATAGGCCAGGATGCGTCGTATCTTCTCATTCTGATGGCCTTTTTGGACGACGCGGAGCTTGTCTTTCTGCAAGGCTCGCGTCAAATGAATCATGAACTCTGTAAACAGCGTTTCCTGCAAGAGCGAGCTTTCTGGCCCTATGTCGGCCCAAGCTCGACGCAGGCGGCATGATACATTGTATAAATTGTCCGCTTCCTGGGGCTGGCGCAGAATCGGTGCGTTTTCCCGTGTGAATATCTGCCTGGCCGGACAGCCGCGGCGTTCGTATTCCTGTAAATAAGACGGGGAAATATAGGCAATGATGCGTTCGTAGACGGCGTCACCATAAATGATGGGACGGTGGATTCTGCCGGCCGGGATGACGACGATATCGAAGGGCTTCAGGTCGTAAGCCGCCCCTTCCACGTCATACGCTACATGGCCTCGGAAAAAAAGGGTGATTTTGTCGAAATCGTGGTAGTGATAAGGGCAGGTCCACTGCCGCTTATCCGAGAGATGGAAGAGTTTCAGTTTTTCTGCTAAATAGCCTGTCTTTTGAGCCATGATTGCTTCACCTCACTGGATATGCTTGTAACAGGATTTGCAATATAAATAGCATTATTTTCATATATTTGCCACTTTCAGCTATTGTATAATAACAACTGTAAGGATTCAAGTAAGCAATGAAATTAAAAATAGATATTTTTTTATGGAGGACTCAACTATGAAATTCGTAAAAATGCACGGCTTAGGCAATGACTTTGTCTTTTTAGAAGATAAGAACGGTGCGGACAAGGATTTTTCCCAGCTGGCCGTTAAGATGTGCGCCCCTCATACGGGTATCGGTGCCGACGGCATTATCGTCATTGTGCCGAGCGATAAAGCCGACGTCCGCATGCGCATCATCAATGCCGATGGCAGTGAAGCGGAAATGTGCGGCAACGGCATCCGCTGCTTTGCCAAATACGTCTACGACAACGGCATCATCGCCAAGAAAGAATTTGCTGTTGAAACCTTGGCGGGTATCATGAAGCCGAAAGTCACTGTCGGCGACAACGGAAAAGTCAGCTTGGTTACCATCAACATGGGCAAGCCCTTTACGGATCGCGCCCAGATCCCTATGGAAGGGCCGTCAGGTCCGGTCATCGATGAACCCATCGAAATCGACGGCAAGACCTATAACATTACCAGCCTGCTCATGGGGGTCCCTCATACCATGACGTACGTTAAAGACGTCGACGCCGTCAATCTCCATGAATTGGGACCGAAATTTGAAACGTATAAAGCCTTCCCGCGCAAGACGAATATGAACTTTGTCCAGGTCATCGACGACCACACTATCAAAGTCCATACGTGGGAACGCGGTGCCGGTGCTACCCTGGCCTGCGGTACCGGTTCCTGCGCCTGCGCCGTCGGCTCCTTCTTAAATGGCTTCACTGGCCGCAGTGTCGACGTTCAGCTCTACTTAGGCACGCTGCACATCGAATACAATGAAAAAGACGGTAACGTCTATATGACTGGCCCGGCTGCCGTCACCTTCACTGGCGATTGGCTGGGGGATTAGGGCCGCGGGGCGGCCCGCTGTTAGCAGCTAGCCGTCAGCAGTTAGCCGTTCGTAGAGAAAGCGGGCATCCTGACGTTAGCCGTTAACAGGGGCTCGTGGTTCAAATCTGTAGGGGCTCGCACGTGGCGAGCCCGCTTCAGGATATGTGTGATTTCCCTACTTGTTGCTAACCACTTAAAAGAGGCTGTCGCATGAAGCTTTTTGCCGTCATGCAAGGCCCTTTCTCTTTAATGTTTGAGGCGATTGCTTTAAATTTAAAAACATCCACATCAAACATCGAACGTTCAACTTCAAACTCCCAAAGGGGCTGTCTCATATGCGACAGCCTCTTTTTCACAGACAGGAGAAAAAATGAACATGTTTTCTATTCGCAAGGGAGCTTTTGTCGACAGGCCGAATCGTTTTATCGCCCATGTTTCTCTCGATGGCGACATCGCAACTTGTCATATGCCCAATCCAGGGCGAATGTGGGAATTGCTCTTTCCCGGCGTCACGGTCTATGTCCGGCCGGCGACTAATCCCAAGCGGCGGACGGCTTACGACGTCGTCGGCATCGAGCGCGACGGCGTCCCTATTCTGCTCGACACGCAGTACAACAATGATACGGCGGCCTGGCTGGTCCAGGAACACCTCATTCCCGGCTGGGAAGATTGGGACCTTGTCCGCCGGGAAGTCACCGTCGGCGACAGTCGTTTCGATCTGCTCCTAGGCCGGGGAGAAGAGCGTTTTTTTGTCGAAGTGAAATCGTGCACGCTCTTCAGCCGCAATGGCGCTATGTTCCCTGATGCCGTCACCGAGCGAGGGCGCAAGCATATCCTGGAATTAGCAGCCATGAGTTGTCAGGGCATCCATACGGGCGTCTTGTTCCTAGTCCATTGGGACCGGGCCCGCTGGTTCTTGCCTGATTACCATACGGATCCGGCTTTTGCCCAGGCCTTTTATGAAGCGGCACCGCACTTGGATTGGAAAGCCTTGGCCCTGCACTGGGATGGCTCTTTTTCCCGTCCCGGCGTAGCCGGTGTATTAGCATATCCGCAGGGCGTCCTAGAACGGGAGAATCACGACGGCGGTGATTATTTATTCATCCTGTATCTGGCCGACACGAAGGATATCGTCATCGGCTCCCAAGGGAGCTTGCCTTTCCCAGCCGGATACTATGTCTATACCGGGTCGGCCCGGAAGAACTTGGCATCCCGCCTGGCCCGGCACAGCCGTAAGCGCAAAAAGATGCACTGGCATATTGATTACCTGCGGCAGGAAGCAGACGTCATCGCCGCCTTGCCTATCCGGACTGCCGATGATTTGGAACACGAGTTGGCCCAGGCTGTCGGCAGCGTTTCTGACTGGTCTATAAAAGGCTTTGGCTGCACGGACTGCATGTGCCCGTCCCATCTCTTTGGTTTTACAGAAAACCCCATCCATTACCGGCCCTTCATCAAGGTCGTCGAAGACTTCCGCATGAACCGCCTGGCTTCGTTGATGACAGATAATGCACTTTGGTGAAAAAAGATTAGTCAGGCTCGTTTTTTATGCTATAATGGGGTAAATCGAAATTTACTAGGGGGAGATAAAGACATGGAACGCTCACGAGCACTGGCTTTATTGCAAAAATATAATCAGGAACCATTTCACATCATGCATGCCTTGACCGTCGAAGGCGTCATGCGCTGGTATGCCCAGGAACTGGGCTACGGTGACGCTGTTGATTTTTGGGGACTCGTCGGCCTGCTCCACGATGTGGACTTTGAAAAATATCCGGATCAGCACTGCAAAAAAGCACCGGAATTATTGAAAGAAATCGATGCTGACGACGCTTTTATCCACGCCGTCGTCTGTCATGGCTATGGCATCTGTGTCGATGTCGCACCGGAACACTTGATGGAAAAAGTCCTCTATGCAGCCGATGAATTGACGGGCCTCATCTGGGCGGCTGCTAAAATGCGTCCGTCTAAGAGTACAAGGGACATGGAAGTCAAGAGCCTGAAGAAGAAGTTCAAAGATAAGCGCTTCGCCGCTGGCTGTTCCCGTGATGTCATCAAGAAAGGGGCAGAAAACCTCGGATGGGACCTGAACGACCTCTTTGAAAAGACGATTTTAGCTATGCGCTCCTGTGAGGACAGCGTCCGTAAGGAATGTCTGGAACTGACAGGCGTAGAAGAATAATTAGGAGGAAACTACTATGAAATTACGTAAAATGATGATGACCACCGTAGCCGCAGCCATACTGACCCTCAGCGCTGCTGGCGCATCCTTCGCATCGGGCTTGGGCACAATCAATGCCGCCGCCCTCTTGCAGCAGCATCCGCAGTACGCCAAGACCATGGCTTCCTGGCAGTCTGATGTCAAATCGGCTCAGCAGGATTTCCAGAAAGAATTGAAAAAGACCAGCGACAAAGCCGCTCAGCAAGCACTGGTACAGAAATACAACAACAAACTGAACCAGCAGCGTATTGCGCTGTTCTCGCCGCTGGAAAAAGATATCCTCGCTAAGACCCAGGCTGTCCAAAAAGAAAAAGGCTTGGACTACGTCGTCCTCACGGGCTCCGTTGTCATCGGCCAGGCTCAGGATATCACTAAAGACGTCGCTGCTAAATTGAAATAATCTTCGAGATTGGTGTCTGTAGGGGCTTGCACGTGGCGACCCCTGCGGTATAAAACGGAGTTGTCTTTTGGGACAGCTCCGTTTTTGCATTCATGGAATTTCCAAAGTGGGCAAAAAGCGCAAAGGTTGTCTTAGGGCGTTATCTTTTATTCTCATTGGCTCTCACGTATGATAAGGGTACGAAATGAGTCATTCGGAAATCAAAAGAAAAGGAGAACTAAGTATAATGGATATTGTTGCTATCGTCCTAAGTTTATTTTTATTAGTTACTTTTGCTTATCGTGGCTTTTCGGTCATTTTATTCGCGCCGATTTTCGCCCTCTTTGCTGCCAGCTTTTCGGGGCTGCCGATTTTACCGGGGTATACGGAATTGTTTATGGCTAAGGCCGTTACTTATATCAAGTCCTTCTTCCCGGTCTTCCTCCTCGGTGCCGTCTTCGGCAAGGTCATGGAAGAAACGGGCATGGCCCGCAGTATCGCTATGGAAACGATCAAGCTCATCGGGAAAGACAAGGCTGTCTTCGCCGTCGTCTTTGCCTGCATGATTCTCTGCTACGGCGGTATTTCCATGTTCGTCTGTGCTTTCGCTGTCTATCCTTTCGCTGCTGCGCTGTTCCGCGAAGCTGATATTCCCAAACGCTTGATTCCGGCTTGTTTTGTCGCTGGCGTCTTCACGGCTACCATGGACTGCTATCCTGGTTCGCCGCAGATCCAGAACATCATCCCGACGATTTATTTGGGAACGACGACCTTTGCCGCTCCTGTCTTGGGCTTGATTTGTGGTACGTTGTTAATCGTCCTCTGCTTTATTTACCTTGAATTCCGCCGCAAACAGATGGCTCGTTCCGGCGAAGGTTATGGCAACCATACCCTCAATGAAACGGTCATCGATCCGGAAGCTTCCCTTCCGCCCTGGCAGTTGTCTATCATCCCGCTCATCGTCGTCTTGGTTTTGAACTTCTACTTCTCCATGATTTTCCAGTGGGATGATGCTTTGTTGGAACCGTTCCGCGCTATGAACGTGCCTCTGTTGGCCAAAGGCGTCCACAACGTCGTCGCTATTTGGGCCTTAGTCCTCGGCCTCTTGGCTGCTATCATCATCGCCGCTGCAACGGGCCGCAAGTTCATGTCCAAGAACACCAGTGTCAAAGCTGCTCTCAATGCCGGCGCTTTAGGATCCCTGTTGGCTATCATGAATACGGCATCAGAAGTCGGTTACGGCAACGTCATTTCGTCCTTGCCGGGCTTCCTGGAAGTAGCTGATGCTCTCCTCGGTATCGGTCAGGGGATGCCGCTGTTCAACGTCGCTTTGATGGTCAATATTTTGGCAGGTATCACTGGTTCTGCTTCCGGTGGTTTGAGTATCGCCCTTGATATCTTTGGTCAGCACTTCTTGGCTGAAACAGCTGCCGTCAGCATTCCGGCTGAAGTCGTCCATCGTATTGCTGCCATGGCTTCCGGCGGTATGGACAGTCTGCCCCATAACGGCGCTGTCATCACGACCTTGGCTATTTGCGGCCTGACTCATCGCGAAGCCTATAAGGATATGTTTGCTATTACTCTCTTGAAAGTAGTCGTCGCCTTCTTCGGCGTATTCTTCTACATGTTAACTGGTATTGTATGATTGGTTATTAGCGGGCCGCCCTTTGGGACGGCCCCTACAAATGCTAACCACTAGCCACTAGCCACTAACCACTCAAAAAGGCGCTGTCTTCGAGGACAGCGCCTTTTTTATTTTCCTTCTTTCAAATCATCGGCACAGACTTTTCCGATGCGTGTGAGCAGGTTCAGTAGTTCCTCTCGCTCTTCTGGCTTAAAATCTTTAAATACCATGTCGTTCAGTTCTTCGATACGCTTCTGGACCGGTTCTTTGATGGCCATGCCGGCAGCCGTCGGTTTGACGCGGATGCTGCGGCGGTTATTGGGGTCGAGGATGCGGTCGATGAGGCCGCGCTTCTGCATCCGGTCGAGGACGCCGGAAATGGTGGAATTTTCGACGCGCAAGATGTTGGCGATTTCCTTTGGCGTCAGTGTTTCATCTTTCCAGAGACAGGCTAAGACGCCGTACTGACCGGGAGTGATGCCGAATTCTGACAAGTTCTCAGAGAAAATCAAAAAAACTTCGTGTTGTGAAATGGTTAGCAAAAAATTAATGCATCTCGTGTAATCCACAGGATATCTGCCTTCCTTCTGACAATATTTCGTATTACCAATTACTATATATTTTATCATATTTTCGTATATATATCTATTGCCTTTTTAGGAAATGCAAGAAAAAGAGGCCGTATGTGGTAATTCCCTGTCAAGTGCCGTATAATGGATAGGAAAACAGAAAAAGGAAGGCATACTATGAAACGCAAGCAAATTTTTGGCTTCGATTATACTCATAACGAGTACATGAAAATATTCATGTATCTCCTTGTCGGCGGATCAGCGGCTTTATTGGAATGGTCGCTTTTTTATATTTTCTTCCGGCTGTTATCAGCGGGCGCTGTGTTTTCGATGCAGACGCAGACCGTCTTAGCTGCGACGACATTGGCTTTTGCCATGTCGACGCTGTATCATTATGTACTTTGTAACCGCTTCGTCTTCGACAGCGGCAGCCGTTATCACCGCGGCACGGAAGTGTCCCTGGTCTTCCTGGTCAGTACCATCGGCCTGGGCTGGAATCTCCTGCTCATGTGGTTGTTTACCTCACCGGTTATTTTAGGTCTGAATCCGATGGCGTCAAAAATCATGGCCAGTGCTATCGTTACTGTTTGGAATTATGTATCTCGTAAAAAATGGATTTTTAACTAAGGGGGTATCTTTATGGCACGAGCAGCGCGGATTATGGAAATTTTACAGGATATGGTTCATATTGACAGTGAAACGAATACCCCTAAGGAAAGGCAGATGGAAAGCTATCTGCAACACTTCCTCTCTCATCTCGACGGCGTCGTCAGCGGCCTCATCCATGTGCCCGACGATACCTGCCAGCGGTCTGTCGTCTATGGCCTCGTCCGCGGCAGTACGGCTCATACCGTCATTTTCATGAATCATCATGATGTCGTCGATGTGGAAACATATGGCTATCTGCGGAATCAGGCCTTTGATCCGCAAGGGCTCTATAAGGCACTGGAACGGGCTCCGCTCAGTGACGAAGTGCGCCGTGACTGGGAAAGCGGTGAATGGCTCTTTGGCCGCGGTGCCTGTGACATGAAGGGCGGCGCAGCTGCGCAACTAGCCGTCTTTGAGGACTATTCGTTCCATCCGGCACAGGCCAGCTTACTTTACTTATCCCTGCCTGATGAAGAAACGTATTCAGCTGGCATGCGGACGGCCATTACCTTGCTCAATGACTTGCGGTCTTCTTATGGACTGACCTACGATATCCTCATCGACAGCGAGCCGAACCATAAGGAACAGGGAAAACTCGTCGCTTACACCGGTTCTGTCGGAAAGATACAGCCTGTCGTCCTGGTCCAGGGCAAGCCTGTCCACATCGGCTGTTATGATAAAGGCATCAATCCCGTCGGCGTCCTGGCTCACCTCATCGCGGCGACAGAAGGCAGCCAGGAGCTGACAGACTGCTGTGATGGCGAACAGACGCCACCACCGGCCTGGGTTTATCTGCGGGACCGCAAGGAACGCTACGACGTGACTTTGCCCCAGCGTGTGGCAGCGGCTTTGAATCTGCTGACTTACGACAAGACGCCAGATGACGTCATGTACGTCTTGTTGGAAGAAACGCGGCGAGCTGTCCACGATTTACAGCAGACCATGGGCAGTGACTTGCCTGTTTCCGTCTGCAGTGCTGATGAGCTCTTGCAACAAGCTGCGTCCTATCCTGGCTTCGATGTCTTCTATGAAGCGGCTAAACAAGCTTCTTTTGTCGCCTTGCAAGACGGGCGGAGTACGTATGTGGAAGAAACGATACATCTCTTGGAGCAGATCCTCGATTTCACGGGAATGATAGCTCCTATGGCCATTGTTGCTTTTGCGCCGCCTTACTATCCGGCAGCCGACAGCCTGTCTTTCCCGACGCCGGCCTTTACAGGCTTGCTGGAAAAGATTTCCTCGATGATGGATGTCCGCTTTGAACGCTATTTCAACGGCGTTTCCGATTGCAGTTACTGCTGTGTCGACCCAGATTTTGACGAAGGCCTGGTCGAAAAGAACTTGCTCCTCTGGGGCAAGGCCTATCCTTTCGACTTGGACAGTTTGAAAAAATTGCAGATTCCCTTCCTCCTCTTGGGACCGTGGGGCAAGGACCTTCATGAACGGACGGAACGCGTCCATATCGACAGCGTGACCCGGAAATTGCCGCATATCCTCGATACCATTATTTCTTACGTCGGCCAGGCTGAATTATAAAATGTATGATGGTCGGTCAAGGCATTACTAAAAAGCATGAAATAATGTAACCCATTTGTGACAATGATATGATATACTAGAACATAATAATGTCATAGGTGGCACTATTAAATATCAATAGGAGGCTGGGATTTATGATGAAAAAGAAATCTTTAGTATTGGCTGCAGTTATGGCAGTCTGCGCTACTTCCTTTGCTTTCGCTACGCCGCAGACGCAGTGGAACCAGGGACAGTGGCAGCTCGATTTAGGTGCTTGGAATCCGAAAGCTGAAATTGACTCCAGTAACTGGAAAGGGAGCGATTTCCAGGAAAAAACGGACTCTAAATGGAACTTCCAGGGTGGCTTGAGCTATGGCCTTACTGACAAATGGGGCTTACAGTACAACTACTATGGCCTCAAAACTAAGTACAATGGTGACCATGACAACTACAAAACCGATGGCGATGAACACGAAGTAAACCTCGTTTACTCCATTAACAAGAACTTCGCTGCCTTTGCTGGCTGGAACCGCATTAAAAATGAAAGTGAAAATGTGAGCAACACGAATAACGTTGCTCAGATCGGCTTGATCGCCAAAGCTCCGCTGGCTAAGAACCTCGACTTCTACGCTAAAGGCGCTGTCGGTACCAAGAAGACGACTATGTGGGAAGCTGGCCTCGGCTACAGCATCACGCCGGACCTCGACATCAGCGCTGGCTATCGTTACTTGAACACCAAGTTGGCTGATGGCGGCGATTCCACCTTTGGTAACAAAGACGACGCTAACATCTCCTACAAAGGCTTCATTGCTGGCCTCTCCTATCGCTTCGGCGGCGGCCACAAAGAAGCTCCGGCTCCGGAACCGGTTTACACGCCGGAACCGACTCCGGCACCAGTTGTTGAAACGCCGGCTCCGAAAAACGACTACTATGTTGAAAGCGTTCACTTCGGCTTCGACGAAGACCAGCCGCTCGCTTCCGAACGCGCTAAGATGGACCACTTCGTCCAGGTTGCTAAAGCTAACCCGAACGACACGTTCAAACTCGTCGGCAACACCGATGCGAAAGGCAGCGATGCTTATAACGATGACCTTTCGAAACGCCGCGTAGGTAACGTTGCCGCTTATGCTGAAAGCCAGGGTATCCCGGCATCGCAGATGCAGCTCGACTACAAAGGCAAGACGGATCCCGTCAGCACGAACGACACCGATCAGGGCCGCGCTGACAACCGCCGCGTAGATATCTGGCAGAATCACTAAGTTTAGTGGCTCGTGGCTAGAAAAAACAGGCTATCTTTATGATAGCCTGTTTTTTTGTTTGATGTGAGATGTTTGACGTTTGATGTAGATGGAGCAAAATTTAAAAGCCATCGCTTCAAACATCATACATCAAACTTCAAACCAGAAAATCCCTCAAAAAGGGAATTTATCCTTGCCAAACTTGCTATTTCACGATATAATAATGTAGCTAACTTAATAAAAGTACTGGTGCGTGGTAATCCGCCGGGGCTTGTGCAATGGGAACCTATGAACCTTGTCAGGTCCGAGAGGAAGCAGCAATAAGTAGATATTTCCATGTGCCACGAGGAAACCTGGCGGGTTATCATACACGAGTACTTTTCAGTTGGTAAAAGCAGCGGTTAGCTGCTTTTTTTCGTATACGGAAGGAAAAGGACTCATGGCATATATTGCGTTATACCGTAAGTGGAGGCCTAAGAATTTTGAAGATGTCGTCGGCCAGTCCCATATTACGGAAACCTTGCAAAAAGCGATAGATACGGACAAAGTAGCTCATGCTTACTTGTTTTCCGGTCCCCGCGGGACGGGCAAGACGAGTACGGCTAAAATTTTTGCCCGGGCCATGAACTGTGTCCACGGGCCGACGTCTCACCCGTGTAACGAATGTGAAGTTTGTCGCCATATCATGAGCGGAGAATCCCTGGATGTCGTTGAAATCGACGCCGCTTCCAACCGCAGCATCGAAGATATCCGAACGCTGCGGGAAACGATTAAATTCATGCCAGCTGAAGGCCATAAGAAGATTTACATCATCGATGAAGTGCATATGCTGACGACGGAAGCCTTCAATGCCTTGCTGAAGACTTTAGAAGAACCGCCGGCTCATGTCATCTTTATCTTAGCGACAACCGAACCGGAACGGATTCCTATGACTATCTTGTCGCGGTGTCAGCGCTATGAGTTCCGGCGCATTACTAGCGATGATATTGCCAAACGCTTGCTCTATGTCGCAGGTCAGGAACAGATCGATCTGACCAAAGGCGCTGCCCATATCCTGGCCGTCCAGGCCGACGGTGGTATGCGCGATGCCTTGAGTATGCTCGATCAGTGCGTCAGCAACACGAGTGGTACCATCGACGAAGGTATCGTCCGCGATTTATTAGGACTTATCGGCAAAGATTGGCTGTTTTCCCTGGCTCAGGCTATTTTCGATGGGAAAGGCGATGTCATTATCAAGGCCGTCGATGACGTCATCCACATGGGCAAGGAGCCGCGGGTCATCTTGACGGAATTGCTGGTTCATTTACGGGCGGTCATGCTCTGTCAGGCTGCGTCATCATCCGATACCCTTTCGGCTTACGACGATTGTCTGGACGAACTTCGTAAACAGGCCGGTGAATGGACGCCAGAAGCGGTTTTCCAGGTCCTGACGATTTTACAGCAGGCCTTGCTGACGGCCAAGACCTCACCGGTCCCGCGCATTGCCGTTGAAATGGGGCTGCTCATGGCAGCGCGGCAGCTTAATCAGCCGCCAGCTGTTGTCGTAGCGCCTTCTGCGGCTAAGGTTCCGGCAAAAGCAGTTAAGTCCGCTGCAGCAGAAAAGCCGGAAGTCGTCCCGGTTCCAGAAGAAGACGATTACAGCGGAGGTTATGGCGTGGAAGAAGCCGTTCCTTTCCCGGAAGATGAGTTTTCCTCTTCAGGACCTGCCGCCGCAGTCCAGCCGGCAGCGCAGGAAGCGGCTGCGCCAGTCTCACGGCCGCTACCCCTGGTTGAGCCAGCGGCTCCAGCTCCAGCGGCACCTGTCGTAAAGGCTGCCGTTCCTGCTCATCATAAGGCGCCGGCCACACCGGCTTCTGCAGCACGGCCTGTCGAGTCGGCGGCCTATCAGGACGTCTGGAAAAAGATGTGCGCTATTCTCGATAAAGAAAAGAAGAAAGCTGTCTTGTCCTGTATTCGCAATGGCCGCGTCGTTTACATCGGCGAAGGCCAGGTCATCGTCGCCTTTAAGACGGCCTTCATGGTGAAACGGGCCAATCGGGAAGACTACTTCAAATTCACCGATGCCGCTTTATCCCAGATTTTGGGCAGTACGTATCATATGCAAGGCTTTTTGGAGGGCGATGCCGAACTCTCGGAATACGAAAAAAAAAAGAGTGATTTGCCCCCAGTAAAGGCCGTAGAACCGGCATCGGTACAACCAGAAGATATTCCAGTCCCTGCGCCAGCTCAGGAAGTAGGCGAACCAGGCGATGAAACGGCATGGCAGCCAGCTTCGCTAGACGATATGGATGAAGCGGAAAGAGCCGCCTTGGAACCATTGCTTAAAAACGTAGGAGACTGTAATATATATATAGAAAATAAAAAATAAGTTTACGCGAAAATTAGGAGGAACGTACATGTTTGGTGGAAATATGCAAGGTATGATGAAGAAAGTACAGAAAATGCAGAAAGAAATGAAGAAACTCCAGGATGATTTGAAGAAGCGCACTGTAGAAGCTACGGTTGGCGGCGGCGTCCTGACTATTGTCATGAATGGTGAAAAGAACGTTGAAAGCGTCCACATCGACCCGAGCATCATCGATCCGGAAGATGCAGAAATGCTGGAAGACCTCATGGTCGCCGCTGTCAATGAAGCCAATAAAAAAGTCGACGACATGATGGCCCAGGAAATGAGCAAAATTACAGGCGGCATGCACCTGCCGGGCATGTTTTAATGGATACGCCATTAGATAAGCTGACTGAGCAGTTCCGCCGCCTTCCCGGTATTGGCGTCAAAACGGCTCGTAAACTGGCCTATTACATTGTTCAGCAGCCCAACAGCCGTATCGATGAATTCGTTGATGCCATCTGCGATGCGAAAAAAAACATGCATTTTTGCTCGGTCTGCTTCAACTTATCGTCTCAAGACCCCTGCCCAATTTGCAGTGATATCAGCCGCGACCGCTCGACCATTTGTGTCGTCGAAACGCCGCAGGATGTCCAGGCTATTGAACGCAGCGGCGATTATCATGGGCTGTATCATGTCCTGCACGGGGCCTTGTCGCCCCTGGATGGGGTCAATGTCGAAGACTTGCGCATCCGTGAACTCCTGCAGCGCCTGGGGAATACGACAGTTAAGGAAGTCATCTTGGCGACGGATCCCGACGTAGAAGGCGAAGCTACTGCTTTATATCTGGCCCGCCTCATCAAGACGGTTGGCATCCGCGTGACCCGTATTGCCCGCGGGCTTCCCATGGGCGGCGATATTGAGTATGCTGATGAAGCAACCTTGGCTGGTGCCGTTGCCAATCGGCAGGAAATGTGAGGGTATGATGGAATATCTATGGATAGCCGCAGGCGTTTTCGTCCTGTTTTTAGTGCATAAGCTCCTCTTAGCGCCTATGCGCCATTTAGTGGTCAACATCGTTGTCGGACTCATTGTCCTTTACGGCGTCAATCATTTTGGCTATCTTTTTGGGTTCCAGCACGTCCCGATTACAGTAGGTACAGGCCTTATCATCGGCCTGTTCGGCTTGCCCGGGGTCATACTGGTAACCTTGTATTACACGTTTTTTTAACCTACGCGAAGAGGGGATATCGTGAATTTAAAGAAATGGGCCGTCCTTGCCTGTACGGCTGCCTTTGCTGTATCAGTCCTTTCGGGCTGCGGCAACAGCGTGTCTACTAAAACTGAAACGGTTTCCAAGTCGGACCACCCGGTGGCCCTGACGTTGGATGCCAATATTACGGCTTTACATATGACCAATATCGTGCCGAAATTATCGGGGAAACTCGTATCGACACCGCTGGCCGTAGGCCAAGAAGTCAAAGCCGGTGAAGTTGTCGTCCAAGTCGATTCTGCACCATATCAGCAGAGCGTCAATCAGGCTGAAGCTGAACTGGTCGCTGCTTCGTCGGCGTCGACGCCGACGTACAAGACGGTTACCGTACCGGCTGCCAGCAGTGGTGGCGGCGGTGGCGGCGATAACAGCGGCCACCGTGCCGAATTGAAGGCCTGGTATAATATGGGAGCCTTATCGAAAGTAGAATATAATCAGATGATGGCCGATTCCGGCGGTTCGTCTTCACAGGGGCAGGGAGAAACGACACAGACCGTTCAGGTCCAGGAAGCCCCGGCTGTAGATCACGAAAAAATCGCCCAGTTGCAGCAGGCTGTCCAGGCAGCCCGCGATATGATGGGGAATACGACGATTTATTCGCCTCTTGATGGCAGGGTCACGGCAGTCGCCGATAATCCGTCCGTTGCCGTTGCCGGCAATGTATTGGCTACGATTCAGCAAATGTCTCCCTTAGTCGCTACCTTTGCTGTCCCTGAAATGTATATCCAAGCCTTACAGGATGCAAAAAAAGACGGCAGCCTGCAAGTATCCATCATCGCCGCTTCGGGCGAAACGGAAACGGGAGAACTGACCTATTTGGCGACGGAAAAAGATCCGTCCACTGGCTCTTACATGGCCAAGGTTACTTTCAATAACGCCAAGAACCTTTTCGTTCCCGGTGAATTCTATCACGTCCGTATTGCCACGCCGAAAGAAGTCTCACAGATTACCGTTCCCAAGACGGCAGTCCGTACGAAAGACAGCGGTGACTTCGTTTACATCGTCAATGACAGCGGCCTCGCTGATGCCCGTTCTGTCCTGACTGGCGATGAAGAAGACGGCCGCGTCGTCATCCTCGATGGCCTCGACGAAGGAGATATCGTCGTCGCTGATCCGCCGGATTCGCTGGAAATCGGCATGAAGGTTAAATCGTAATTCCAAGGAAGGGTGAAAGCCATTGGTAAAAGAAGAGCATCACAGCAGTTTATTGAAATCCTTGGAAAAGAGCCTTGACGTCCTCGACCTCTTCGTCGAATGTAACACGGGCATGACTTTGAAGGAAATCGCTGAGCATACCCATTTAAATACGTCGACGGCTTTCCGCATTGTAAACACGTTGGAACGGCGCCAGTATTTGACCCGCAATGATACATCCAAGCAGTACCGCCTGGGGCCGCGGGCCCTGGCACTGGGCTATTCATCTCATTGGACGGAGAATGTCATCACCTTGGCCAAACCATATTTACGGCGTTTACAGCAGTTGTTTAATGAAACGGTCAGCATTTACATCGCCGAAGGGGATTGTCGTATTTGCCTCGATCACATCGAAAGTACCCATTCTCTGCGTCGGGTTATTCCCATCGGCGAGTCGCTGCCCCTCTATAAGGGCGCTGCCGGCCGGGTCCTGCTAGCCTGGACGAGTGATGATGAACGCCAGCGCTATATTGAGAAATATGGCAATATTTCCGAAGAGGAATTTGCTACTATTCGCCATAATGGCTATGCCATTACTCAGGATGAAAGCGAACATGGACTGTTCGCCTTGTCTGTGCCTATTTTTAATTTTGAAGGTCAGGTCATCGCCTCCTTGACGATTGCCGGGCCGTCTATGCGCTTTTATGATTCCATTCGGCAGAAGATGTTGTTTACTATGAGCCAGTATGCCTATGAAATTTCCCATTCCTTAGGCTATCGAAAGAAAGAATGACCTGCCGCAGATGGACGGCTGACGAGTTTTGTATCGATGCCAGTCAGCTGGCACCACGCCTGTTGGGCCAATATCTTATTCATGAAACGCCACAGGGATTATGCAGCGGCCGCATTGTCGAAACCGAAGCCTATGGAGGCTGTTACAACGGTTTTCCCGACGATGGGGCCCATAGTTTCCGCGGTCTGACAAAGCGGACGGCACCGATGTTCCATGCCGGTGGTATCAGCTATGTCTACTTGATTTATGGCATGTACTGCTGCTTCAATGTCGTCGCCGGTCCAGAAGGTGAAGGCCAGGCCGTGCTCATACGGGCCATTGAACCCGTATGTGGGAGGGACCTCATGGCAGTGCGGCGGAAATTAAAAAAAGTTGGTAAGAATCTGACCAATGGACCGGGCAAGCTCTGTCAGGCCATGGCCATTACGCGGGATGAAAACGCCTTAGAGTTGACAGCTTCCCGGCTATATCTGGCTCATCCGGAAGAAGAGGTCCCTTTTACTGTTGCCGTTTCGCCGCGTATCCATATCGATTACGCTGTACATGGGAAATATTTTCCCTGGCGTTTTTATATTCAAGACAATCCTTATGTATCCAAGGTGTGAATATTTTAGGGGGAGATTACTATTATTGAATTTAGAGAATTTCGCTTAGAAGATAAACCACTCATAGATGACTATTTTCATCAGAAAAGATATGAACAGGCCGACGCTACGTTCATGACGCTCTTTGCCTGGCAGAAACCGTATGAAATCCAATGGGCTGAAGAAGACAATGTCCTCTATATCCGCTCAGGCCGCGGCAAGAAACAGTTCTGGATTCCGCCATTTGCCCGCAAAGATGGCAGTTTCGTCAAAGGCGTCCTGCGTATGCACGAATGGTTCGATGAACATGGTTATCCTTTCTTGATGAAAGGGGTTACGCTAGAGGCTGTCGAACGGATCAAGGCCCTCTGTGAAGACTGTTATGACTTCACGCCGGACCGGGACAATTATGAATACGTTTATCTGACCCAGAGCTTGATCAACTTGTCCGGCAAGAAATATCGACAGAAGAAGAATAACCTCAATCACTTCCGTAATCAGTATTTCGGCAACTGGGAATACGTCCCTATTACGGAAGATATCTTCGATGAATGTCTGGCTGCGGAAAAATCCTGGTACGACCAGCACGAGGCCGGTGACGAAGATGATGAACTCTTAGGCGAACGCCATGCTATTGAAACGGTCTTCGATAATTGGGAAGTCCTCCAGCCGACAGGCGGTGCCATCCGCATGTACAATAAAATCGTTGCATTCTCTATCGGTGAAATGCTCAACGATGATACGGCCATCATCCACTTTGAAAAGAGCGACCCGACGATTCGCGGCCTCTACCAGGTCATCAATCATGAATTTGTCGTCCATGCCTGGCCACATACGACATATATCAACCGTGAAGAAGATATGGGGATTCCCGGCCTGCGCCACTCAAAGGAATCATATAACCCGGATCATTTCGTCGAAAAATATGATGTTACACTACGCCAGAAATAAGGAGGCTTTTGTATGCACTTCCGCTTAGCGACTGAATTGGACCGGGGCCTCGTCGAAAGCCTTTGGGACTATTGTTTTGAACACCGGGAAGATCCATTTTTCCAGTGGTATTTCAATCATTTTTATCAGCCTGAAAACGTCCTCATGGGCTTTGAAGGCGATGATATGGCCTGCTTGACCCATCTCAACCCGTATACGTTGTGCCTGCGTGGCAAAGCCATCGACACATCGTATATCGTCGGCTTGGCAACGCATCCTGCAGCTCGGCGCAGCGGTGTAGGCGGAAAACTGTTGACAGCTGCTTTGGAGGAAATGAAACGCCGCGGTCATTATATTCACATCCTCATGCCCAGCAAGGCCGGGTTCTATCAGCCCTATGGTTACGAACTCTATTGCCATCAGTGGAAGGAAACGATGCTACTGGAAGCCCTGCGGCCGCTGACGGACCGGACTGTACGCTATGCCTTTGTCAACAGCCCGGATCAATGGCCCTATTTGGCTGCTGTCTATGAAGGTTATACGAAAGACTTGTCCGGTTATGCTCTGCGCGATGAAAAGAGCTGGCGGAGCCATATCGAAGCCCAACTGGCAGAAGGCAATATCGCCGTCTGCTTCGATGGTGAGGAACCTATTGGCTATGCCTTCTATCAGCTAGGAGAACCGACTATCATCAGTGGTGAATTCGTTTACACCTGCCGCAAAGGGAAACGGGGACTTTTAGGCTATATGTACAACCACCGTTCCCAAGGCGATGCATTCCAGTGGAATGAAGGCCTCCATGACCAGTCCTATCGTTTTTATCCCGATGGAAAACAGGGCCATGAAACGATGCCCTTTATGACAGGCCGCATCGTTGATGTCAAAGGGGCCTTGGAACAGCTTCCTTACCAAACCGACGGTACGGTTACCTTCCATACGGAAGATCCCTTGGCAGAGTGGAACTGCGGGACCTTTACCTTGGTAGTAAACAACGGTAAACCCGTGGTTACCCGAGAAACGAGCAAACAGGCAGGGGTCACTATGCCCATCGGAACCTTGGCTTTATTAGCCTTCGGTGCCATGGATGTAAACGACCTGGTTTTCAATGAAAAACTCCAGGGAAATGATAAGGCCTTGCAAACCCTGCAGGACTTGTTCCCGACCGAAAAGAACTGGATCAACGAGTGGTATTAGTGTCTTTAGTAGTTCGTTGTTAGTGATTTGTGGTTCGTAATCCGTAGGAGTTCGCACGTGGCGAGGCCGCTTCAATATATGTGTGATTTCTTAACCTGGTTGACCAGAGAATCATCCCAAGATATGACGGGCCGTCCTTTGGGACGGCCCTTATAAATATCCACTAGCCACCTAAAAGGGGCTGTCGCACGAAGACAGCCCCTTTTTGAGTTTGAAATGGAAAGTTTGAAGTGGATGCTTTTAAATTTAAAGCAATCGCCTCAAATATCATACATTAAGCCTCAAACATTAAAGAAAAAGGGCCTTACATGATGACAAAAAGCTTCATGCGACAGCCCCAGTTTTTTACCGATATACAATGTAAACGATCACACTGGTTACGAGGAAGACGGCGGTATAAATGAGGAAGAGCATGACCAGGGTATGACGGCTTATGCCGGTAATGGTATAGATGCCGCTTTTTATGCTGCCGGCCAGCATGACGTACAGGGGCTGGCCTGTATTAGCTGGGACGTGACCGCCTTCTCCTGGAATCGCCTGGTATGTGCCTTCGACGATGGGATGATTCCCGTGATAGGACAAGTTGTTTTCAAGGATACCGTCCGGAGTGGAGCGGATGTAGTCGTGGACGTATTCTGTATGGCCGTCTGGGGCGATGCGGGTATAGCCGTTTACATGATGGTACCCAGAAGGCGCTTTGACTAAGCCTTCGTGGCTGACTGCGCCGTCATGCGCAAAGGCGCAGTCGTGAGCGAAGCCGTCGGCCATGCCGCCGTCGATGACGCCACCTGCAGCTGCTTTCAGAAAGGGCAGGATCAGGGCGATGATGACCATGATATTCAAAGCGCCTGATGAGGAGTAGCCATTCCGATAGAGCCAGTACAATAAGAGCTGGAAGACGAAGGCGATGAGGGCGACGAAGAGGACAATCATGATGATGAAAGCCACTGGCGCCAAAGAGGGGAACATGACACAGAGCCCACCGGCGATGAAGGAAAAGGCGAGCATTATGTAAATCATCTGCCAAGTCGTGAGCTGTGCCCATATCCACTCCGGGCGCGTCATTTACTGTCTATCCATAAAACACCTCGCATATGGAGTCGTTACTTTTAATATAAAGAAAAAGCTGTGAAAAATCAAGGAAATTATAGTTTGTAGAAAAGAGGCTGTCTCATGTGACAACCTCTTTTCCTTTTTGCCAAATAGGTGTAACATGAAATTATAATTCCCCTTATTGGCATGGAGGTGTTTCTATGGATTCTTTAGGTTATTTTGGCAAGTGGTTCCCGACAGAACATAAGAAGTATACTGCTATCATCGCCATGATGTATGTTGGTGTCGTGACGACGGTACTGGGCATTTTATTTGAATTTGCCCTGCGGGGACTGGCTATGATCGGTTTGTTCGGAGGTCCTGTTGGGATACGGCGGACCATGGATGTCCTGACCTTTTTCAGCGGGCTCAATACGCTGGTTTCGCTGGCCCTTTTGGTCATCATGCTTTATCTGCTCTATAAGACGCGAGCTTTAGTTTACCTGCTCAAGATGGTCCTGGGGTATTTCGTCGTAGACCTTTTATTGATTTTGATTGCTGACATTTTCAGTGGGACTGTTGCTGCCCTTCTCTGTATTCTGGGTATCATCGCTACTATTTATGTGAATCGCAGACGTTGGCATTATATCAGTAAATACCGCCGCTATATTTACTACGTTGTCCTAAGCTGGCTTATCAGTGCCCTTTGTACGGCGGCTGTCGTCGGCCACATCGTTTATAGTATGACCCAGCTCATGTTTGGCATGACCCGTGGCGGTTACGGGACTTTTATCGGCTATGCCGTCCTCCTGGTCCTGGTCTGGATGATTCCTGTTTTCTGTCAGCATTATATCTATCGCCGGGAAGAAAGGATGGGAACTTCCTTTTACCAAGCCTTCCGCCTTATGAACACCGTTCCTTGGACGGCAGTCTTCTTTATCTTCGGGATTTCGTCGCTGGCTTCTATCGGAACGATTAGCGGTGAAAACATGTTTACATCGTTTGACTTTGACGATACAGGCGATAACCAAGCCAATCTTGGAAATAGGAAAGGCTATATGTCAACACAAAGTGTAAACAGGGTAAATGAAAAATACTGCCCTCATTGCGGCCGTCCCCTGGCGGCTGATGCGGTCTTTTGCAGCCATTGCGGCAAACCCGTCCATATGTGCCCAAAATGCCACCAGCCCGTCGACCCGTCGGCAAAATTCTGCCCGTCCTGCGGAGCCCAGCTGCAGGTTCCGGAAGCTCAGTATGGTTCTATGAAAGCGGTACAGTCAGAGGAAAAATCGGCTCAGCCCGAAATGAATCCTGTGACGCCCCCTATCCTTTCGCCGCAGAAAAAAGAGCTGCCCTTAAAGGTGCAGCTCCAGGCTCATGGCAACCTCATCATTGCCTTGGCCTGTGTCCTTGCCGTAGCCATTGCCGGCGGCGTCTGGTACGCCCATGAACAAAAAGCCGTCCCGGCCAAGGAAAATGCCGTATCGTCGCAGCCTGTTAAGACGGCTGATTCTGAACTTTCTTTAAACGGCGTTTACCTGGGTCAAAGCTGGGATGAAGCCAAAGATAATCTGGGACGGGAACTCAGTACTTCCGACAGTAAGGACGGGGCCGTTCACCACAAGTTTACTGATATGGACGTCGTCGTCAAAGACAACAAAGTCATCATGTTGACGTCGTCGTCGCCGGCAGCCCAGAGTAAGCGGGGCATCCATCAGGGAAGCTCTTTCGATGACGTCGTCAATGCTTATGGCGATGACTATCAGGCTTCGGAATATGGAGCCCAGATTCATTACGAATATACTTTTAAGACCGATGACGGGAAACCGGGGATCCTGCGCTTTGCCGTCAGCAAGAACAGCCAGACTGTCGAATACATCAGCGTCCGCCTGACCGATGAACAGACGGATGGCGCCAAACAGGCTTTCCTGGCTTATCACAAGGCGATTTCCGGGCATCACCTGCAAGAGGCCTTCCAGTTGCTGACACCGGATTTCCAAACTTCCGTCGGTAGTTATGATGGTTACGCTCCGGGCTATGCCAATACCTTGTCCAGTGACGTTTCCAATATCCGCAAAGTCTCATCTGGCGGCGATAAGACGATGTTTTCTTTCACTTTGAAAGCGCGGGACCGCATCCCAGGCAGTAGTAAAGTCAAAGTGCAGTATTTCAACGGTCAGGTGACAATGGTCAAAGAGGGAGATACCTGGAAAATCAGTGATATGAGTGCCAAGAAGACGGGAGAACATGTGGAATAATTGGTATCGTCTTCATAAAGGGAAACTCAAGAAAATAGCAGTCTTATTCCTCTGCGTCGCTGTTGCCCTTTATGGCCTCTGCTTTTACATGAGTTATAAGGCAGCGGACATTTTCAACCAAGTCGTCGCTGAGCGCCAGCTCTTTCCCGGTACGGTCACTGTAGAACGGCTGACGGCGACGCCGGGCGGAACGGTGTCCTTTGAGAGCCTGGTATGGAACGATGAGGACGGCCATAGGCTAGTCCAGATTCCAGAAGGCCAATTTACTGTCAAAGTAAGGGATATCCTGACCGGTCATATTGGCACGCAGACTATTGAAGATGTGACTTTGAACCAGGCCTATATTCATTTGATTTTTAATGATAAAATGGAGTTACAACATATCAAGAAGGCCGGTGACCATCAGAGCAGCCATCCGAAGGATTTCATCAAGGTCACAGGCCCTAAGAGTAACCGTCCTTTTAATTGCCATGTCGCCCTGCATCAGGGATCTATCGAAGCCGAAGCGCCAGGACGCCATTTTAAAATCGGCGACGTCGAGTTTTCTTCGGATATTCACACCAAGGGCGAGACGACTATCGACTTACGGGCCGGTCACTTTTCCGGCACCCTCGACGCACAGTCCCTTCGTATCCGCGGGAGCCTGGATTTCAAACCGGAAACACCGCAGTATAATTTGTCCCTGTTGCTGAGCGATTGTAATCCCCGTTCCCTCGGGGCAGGACTCGATATCGACGACCCGGCGACGGTTTCAGCCGACATCCGCGGTCCCTTATATGCTCCGATCATCGACGGTACCTTGAAGATGGACCGCCTGGATATTACGGCCCTGGTCTTTACGGATGTCGTAGGACAGGTCCACTATGAACAGGGTCTCCTCGATGTGGCCGAAGTCACAGCCAGCGTCTTTGGCGGTTCCATGAAAGGGCATGGACAAGTGAATCTGGATGATAAGTCGTATACGGCCGACATGACCGGCTCTCAGCTCAAAGGCGGTATTGCCGCTCATGACCTCTTCCTGCGCTGCAACGTCGACTTGGACCTGCACATGGAAGAAAATAAGTCAGCTGGTACGAAAGCGATTTATGGTGATTTCCAGTCTGGTCCGGGGCGCTATCATAACGTACCATTCCGTGGCATTTCTGGCTCTTTTGCCCAGGGCGGGAAGACCTTGACCTTCCGGGATGTCGTCATTTCCATGTTCTTTGGCGACGTATCGACGGATGCCTTTTCTATCGTCCAGGGCAAAGTCAAATTAGGGCCCATCAATATTCATTATAAGAACGGCAAGCGGAGCCGTTGGGGAAAGAATGGGCCTCAACCGGTTTCATGACATCAATGATAGAGAAAGGAGTTTTCATCATGGATATTTCACGCTATTTAGCTAAAGAAGGCGAAAAAATCGATTTGTCCCAATGGCCGACGGCTTGCGATGTAGACATAGACAAAAAGAAAGTAAAAGAAGAACTGCTGGACCAGACGATTGTGGAAATGCAGGATTTACAGGAAAAACTCTATGCCGACAATCACTATGGCCTGATTATTGTCTTACAGGCCATGGATGCGGCCGGGAAAGATGGTACGGTCAAACACGTCTTTGCTCATCTCAATCCGGTTGGCGTCAAAGTGCATAGTTTCAAGAAACCGAGTTCGGAAGAATTGGATCACGACTATATGTGGCGTATCAATAAGGCCCTGCCCGGCCGGGGAGCAATTGGCATCTTTAACCTAATCCGCTAGAAGTCCTCCCCCTCTTAGGTGGGGGAGGAAGGCGGGTATGGCGAATTTACGTAAGTCATTGAGCCATACCATTACTCTGTAGATAGTTCTGTAGTATAATCAGTCGTATATGAGAAAGGATTGATTATACTATGAAATTGGATAGTAATAACCATTCAGTATTGGTCCTATGTCAAGTTTGAGTACAAATTAAATTGAGGTTTCTATCAATCAGTT
>ENA-UOJH01000093-UOJH01000093.1-human-gut-metagenome-genome-assembly--contig:-C148-NODE-93-length-91449-cov-302.154091_pt1 | contig 91449 bp, 96 predicted proteins | sample MGYA00242345_ERZ723892 | MGnify/ENA metagenome assembly ERZ723892 | reverse complement strand
GTGTAATGGTAGCACTACAGTTTTTGGTTCTGTCAGTGGTGGTTCGAATCCGCCTAGAGTAACATATCTTTATTCTGTTGTTTAACAGATATTATTTTATTCATAATTAAAGTTTTAATGTATAAAGTTAAGTGATGGCTGATAATGTAATCCGATGCTGAACTAGCGAGTTCATTCTATTCTCATTTTTAAATAAATAAATTAACGGGAAATGAAGCAGTAAGTAATCGTGATGATTATTTACTGCTTTTTTTGTGCTCAACAAAATGTGTTGAAACGTGTCGCCTAATGTATAAAAAAAAGAGTAACCTAACCTCACGGTCAAGCTACTCAAGTCAATGCTAAATTTTTAATCTGTGAACTACAGCCGCTGCTGTAATAAATAACAAACAACATTATAAACGAATTTAAATCATTATAGTATATAATATGTTATTATGGCAAGTAACAAATTTAATATTTCAATTTCTTCTGTAAGCGGCTAATTAATTCAAGTAATATAATTAATCGAATCATATATGAAAGTCGCTTAGAAATCAATTAATATGTAATTGTGGGAGTTTCCCACTGGTCGGCATAGTTTAAACGCTCGTATGCCAGGAGTGGAAATAAGACTGACAAGTAATAAGGATTATTTGAAAAATTACACTTTAAATGACTTCTAAGCTACTTTAGTGTTACGGCTGAACAATTATTCAGGAGATTAGAATCACCCTCGTATAGAGGATTTCAAAATGTAGGATGTGCCATATAGCTCAACTTAATTAAAAGGAGCTTTAATTATATTACCGTTTGCATCAAGATAAATAACACTATCTGTAGAATAACCATCATTAGTGGTATCAACATCATTAATTTCATAATAATCATCATTAATTCCACATGAATCGATTGTATCTACAGGTTCTGTATTATTAGTGTCTTTTCTATTGTTATATGAACATGCTACAAGAATAGATACTATAATCGTTAATACAACGATAATATTTCTTCTATGTTTATTATATTTCTCATTCATTTTGTTTTAAATAAAAACTCCTAGTACTTTCACAAGCACTAGGAGTAACCGTTTAATTTTAAATTTTAGAAATATGAATACAATAATCAGTTTATAAATATAAATCTACATATCTTTGAATAACATTAACATGAGTACTACCAGTAAACTTAAATGTTACTTCATCGTCTCTACTAAATACAACAAATGGATAATCAAAAGCACTATATTGATGAAGTATTCTTTTTGGAACTTCATTAAAATCTTTGATTTCAAGAGTTATATTTTTCTTCGATTTGGCTAGTACTGTCTGTACGTTATTAATAAGAATTGTACAACCAAGACAATTCTTAGTCGTTATTATCAGGATTTTTCTTTTCATTAATCTGACCAATTTTACTGTAATATTCACCAGCCATAGTAAATGTTACATTCTCATTTTCAAGCATTACACGATAAGTTCTTTCAAGATTCTTCAAATCTCTAAGAAGAAGAGAAAGATTACCATACGTTACTTTACTAATCTTTGGGTTGTTAGCTGCATTAGCAAGATGCTTCTTAACCTTGTCAATTTCTACTACTGTTTCTGCATGACGATTAATCATACGAGCTACCCAATTCTTTGTCATTTCTACCATAGTTATTTAAATTTTAAAATTAATAATTAATTATTTACTAGAACCTTTACCAAAACCTTTATCTCCTCTATCTGTTGTTCCAAGGTCTTCAAGAGTTCTAACTATATCCCAACAGATTTGTCTATGATGAGGAACTTTCATTTGTCCAATAACATCACCAACATTTGGTACACCAATAGCATCTGGTTTAAGTTTACGGAATACAATAAGTATTTCTCCTCTGTATGATTCATCTATTGTACTAGGAGTGTTTTGATGAACAAGTTCAGTCTTTGTAAATCTACTGTTTGGGACAATGCTAATTTCATCACGATATTCAGTAGCTACATGAATACCTGTATGACATACAATTCTTCCATCTAATTTAAACTCAATAGAAGTACAAATAACATCACAACCTGCATCTGTAGCATGACCATTACCATTATGGTCTTCGTCCATAAAATGAGCATATCCAGGAAGTTTAGCAGCTTCACTTTCAAGCCAAATTTTAACTGGAACAAAATCAATAGCTTTACGAAGAGCTTCTTTAAGTTCTTTTTCAGCCATTAATCTGTTGTCTGGAGTTTCTTTAAAAGCATTTGCATAATTAATAAATGCATCTGCAATACGATTACTTAATTGACTCATAATTTTAATTTTATAATTCTATTTCTAAATTAACATTCTCAAGATTAGGAAGATTAAGTTTAACCATTTTACTAAAATTGTAAACCATGGCATCTTGTTCTCTAATGAAAACAACTTTACCATTATTAAACTTATCTTTAGTTACTTCACAATTTCTTTTATATGACCTAGCACTACATCTTCTAATAAGTAAAGGATTTAATAGATAAGTATGAGAATTAACTTCTACATTATATTTCTTTATTTTATCTATATCTTTCCATGCTATCATTACTCCAAAATCAATAAGTTCTTTAATTGCATCTCTAACTCTATTTGGAGTTTTAGCATTAACTAAACCTGAACTTATAACTTCTTTTGCAGTAAATTCTATAGTAGTTTCATTAAATCCCAAATGTCTGAGAATATAATAAGCTACTTCAGTTGCTGTCTTAGAACAATGTATAGCTATTTCTGGAGCAAGATATGTTCCTGCTCCTATAAACACATCATAAATGGTAACAACATCTTGAAGTTTACCACTTATGTTAGTCTTAGCTTTACCTTTTGCATCAGTCATAATTCTACCATAATCATTTTCAAACATACATTCAGACTTAAAAGATTGATTTTAACACTACGGCAAAGATACAAAAATTGGGTAACATTATCACAACGTTACCCAAAAAATAGTGTTAAAAAATCTTTAAATCATTAAGCCATAAGACGTTACAAAGCTCTATATTATATAGATATATTAATGTTACATCTTATAACTGCTACAAAGATAATCATTATTATCTGTATCTCCAAGAGTTTTACTAGTTTTAATACTAGTTTGAGAATTCATACCTTTTACGGGGGGGTTAGAGTGGTTATAACATGATAACATGTACCAGTAAACTATCTAGTTGTTATAACCCCCCCCGTAAAAGGTATTCATCACATTGTACTTAAATCCATTTGTAATGATTTAGTCCAATCATAAGCATCACTAATATCATCAAATACTAAAGCTTCTGGAATATTAGGAACACCTTTATTTTCATCAATCATAATAGTGTAATTTACAATACTTTGATTAGTATCAGCATAACTATTTACAGCACTAATTGTACCAAAAAAGAATTTACCACTAATATAACTGAATGCTAGTACCTCATCACCAACTTTGTAATGAGGTACTTTAAATTGATTTTCTTTTCCGCTAAAATTAACTTGCATAGGCTATTGCTTCATTAAGAGCTTTATTCATATTATTATTTGCTGAACCCCAAACAAGACTATTCATACGTTTCTCACCTTCAAGGTTTGCAACATTACAATAGAATCCTGTAATTGCATTATAAGCACCCCAGGCAGTACCACAAATATCTTTTTGACCAATACCATCAATATAATAATCCATCATATTATAAAGTTGATTAGACTTTCTTGTACTAATCTCTACAGCATCAATCAAATGATAATCACGACTAATAAGACGTTTATAACCATGATTAGGGTCAACTTCATTAAGTTTAGCTATTTCAGCAGGAGTAAGTTGAAGTTTACAAATGTATTCAGCAACTTGGTCATCAGTCATTTTAATAGTAGCAAGATGACGATAAAGCTCTTGAGCATCAATAGCATGAGAACAAGCAATCTTTAAAACTTGAGCACCAAATTCAAGTTTCTCTTTTACAGATTTAGTATGACGAAGACGAATATGACAAGCAGCTTTATCAAGAGCACCATTAAGCATATTAGTACAAATAACTCTAACAGGAGTAATCATAATATCTACAGATGAGTTACCTGCATGTCCATTACTGAACACAAGATAATTATCTATAACATCATCTTTACCTACAGAAGTTTGTACTGGAAGCTTAGCACTAACATATACTTTTTCACCCATATTAAGACAAGCAGCTTTATCCCAAATAGCTTTACCTTCTCCAATAGCATTATTAAAGAAATTGAAAGCGTCCATATTCTGAACTATTTCATACTTATCTTTAACAATACCCAATGGCATATTAATATCTGTTCGATAAGTTGCAAAAGCATTAGGACACTCACGATAAATACTACCATCGTGAACAAAACTATCTTCTCCTACTTCATTATTACTACCAATTCTAAAAGGCATTTTACTTACAAGTTCACACTTTTGAACAGTCCAATCAAGTTTAGCACTTTTCATTACATCTTGTGCAGTTGCACAATCACTTACATCAGTACCAAGTACCCATGGAAGTCCACCACGATTAAATTTACTCATAACTCAGCGTTATTAAATTGTTAAACATTATATTTTAAAAATTACATAAAGTTACAGATTCTTCATCAGCTTGAATATCTTCTATATTCATTTCACTAGCTATTTCAGAAATCAACATAGTAACAGGTATATTACCATATTCATTTAAAGCATCATTTAGCTTTTCTATTACTTCACTAACCCTCATAGTTTTCGTCTCCTTCTTCTTTATAATCTGGATTCAAATCTTTAAGATTCCATGTATCACGTAGTACATTCTGAACAAGAACTTCTACACTAACTATATGTTTCTTTAGTTCTTCTCCATTATATTTAATATATGAAGCACTACTTGTAGCATCAGATAAATCTTCTGCTAGAATATTAATATTAAGAAAAGTATTAGCTTTTACTTTAATATCTGTTTTAATTAAATATACATTATACATATCATTTAATTTTATTCGTTATGTCTTTGTTTATATAATTCTAGTTCTCTATAATAGGTATTGTTTACATCTTGAGCAGCATCAAGTATATTTTTGGCAGCTTCTGTTTTATCTGCACTAGATTCAGCAGCTCTATATTTATCATATAGCTTTACAAAAGTGTTATAATGTTTACCTAAATCTTCACAAGTTTTTATTAAAGCAAGATTGCTTTTATAAATATGTAAACTAAACTTAAATAGTAGTACTAGCATTGTTGTCAACACTAGTACTACAATACTTAAAACTGATATAACCATTTATTTAATAGTTAAATTATCATTCTCAACAACTTTAGCGATATTAGAAGTACAACCTTCATCTGTAAGTTTAACTTTCATAGCTTTCTTATCGACAGAAGGTTTAAAACTCCAACCATCTTTAGATACATCACACATCTTAGCGAGAAGATTATAACCATCACCTTGAAGAAGATTACTCATAGATACAGGAATAGTTACATTTATAATAACATCATCCATATCTTCAATATCAACTTCAGCATTAGTTATTTCTCCTTCTATTTGAGCGTTATGAAGTGCGGCATCAAGAATAGCGTTAGCATCAATACTATCAGCTTGATGGAGAGTATTAGTATAAATGCCATTAACAACAGTAGTTTTAAGAACATCAACAAGATTCTCAATCTTCTTATCGTCAAGTTCTACACTTACACTCTTTCTTATACCAACTTTACCAGTACCCCAATCAATCCACTTCTTACCTTTCTTATCTTCTGTACCATACTTTTTAATAGCAAAGAGAACAAGATTAGTAAGACCTTTAATTGTATTCTCTTTAGATTTTTTGAGTTTAGCAAGTCTATCAGTCTCAGACTTAATAGCAAGAATATCAGCATTCAAATTATTAATAAAGTTAGTTATATTCTTAACTTTATTAGTCATTTCTTGACCATTAATTTCAAGCTTTTCTTCCATTTCTGGAGTTATTTCTCCACCTGCTTCTTCAATCTCATCATAAAGAGAATAAAGTTCTCTATCAATATCAAAAATACTTCTAGCCATATTATTTAATTATTTAATAGTTAAATCTACATCTGCTCTATGAGTAATTTTACCATCTTCAACAGTAGAATAATTACGACCTACAGTAACACGAACTTCAACTTCAGGATTAGCTACTTCAAAATCACTAATCAATTTGAGAATATCATTCTCTAAAGTCTTTGCATTCTTCTTAACTTCATTGATTGTCTTTTCCATAATTTTATAAGTTTAAATGAGTTTCTACATTATTTACTACACACAAAGGACATTCATCAGTTAACATATAACCAACTTCATCAGAACAAAAACCATTCGATTCAAGCCAATCTACAGCTTTTTCGTTATTATCGGTAGCAGTTTCATTTTCTGCGAAACAATCAGTTACGTCAGCAACTTCAATTTGTCCTATATTATAATTTAATATACTTATCCACATGATTATTCAGGATATACTTGTTGAATTAATTGTTTAGCTAATTCATCCATCATAGGATGAACTTTACCACTAACTTGATTACTACGTAAAGCAATCCAATGCTCCCAATCATCAACAAAAGCAGTATGAACTACTTGTGTCTTAGTATTAAGAGGAAGAATTTCTCTAGCTTGTTGCGCAGTCCAACCAAGTTCACGAGTTTTACGATAAACTAAATCACAAATTTGAAGACCATAAAGGAACCAATCGACAGCAGTCCAAGTTTCAGCATATTGGTCTTGAATTATACCATTATTATAAATTTCATCATCATTAAAGAAACCTTCTGTATAATCATGACCTCCATCAGTAGAATCAACATCTGGAATCCAAGGAAGTTTAGCAACAGTTATTCCATTACCAAATTTACCTTTATCATAAGCACAATAACGAGTAGATTCTTCTACAATACTATTAACTCTATGACGATTAAGTTCACGACTAGCACCAATATCTGTTATAAAACAAACAGTAGTTCTTGGCATATAGTAAGGACAATTAGGAGTTGTATCTATAAACTCAAGAGTATCAATAGCATAATTTTCTATTATTACTCTAAGATTTGTAGTAACATAAAGATAACCATCATGATTATTAGTTCTACTATATTTATTATGCTCATATACCCCTTCCCACAGAGCAACAGCTCTAGGCATGAAAGTAGGAAATTTAAGATGAACTGTTGCATGTTCACAACAACTTAAATGAAGACTTGTCAAATCTACATCACCATAAGCGTTTTGAGCAAGTATTCGTTCAAATCGGTTCTTAGGATTTATTTTACTATACCCAAAGAAATCATTTCCTTTGAAAATAGTTCTAAGAAGAAAATCATAAGCATCTTCATCTTTATTTTTTGGAGTAGATTGATAAGCAACACGAGTACATTTAGCTATATGTTTAAAAATAGCATCAAGTGTATAACCATCTTGTTTCCAAACTTCAACACTAGGATTTACAACTTTAATCATATTATTTACTTTTTACGTTTAACAAAAATCTTTTCCAGCTTCATAATCTTCGTGAGATATAGCAACTATATTCTCTTTATGTTCACTAGTAACAGGAATTTCTTTATCATCAGCAGATAAATTATATACATATCCATCTTTATCTTTACAAAGATGTTCAAAACCATAAGCAGATATAATTTCATTAGTTACATCTTTCTTACTGGTTTCTTCGATAAGAATAAGTTTATCTGTTTTAACAAGAGTAGAAATATCAATGAAAGTTGACTCTACCCGCCCCGTAGAAGGTATTGTAGGTTCATGTCCATTATCACTAGCTTGCCAAGCTAATAACATATTACAATAATTACCTAAATCTTGAATAGTATCAAACATACTTTCATCTTCAACATTAGGATTACTATAACCTTGAAAATCATCTTCAATAAGATGAACCAAACGATTAGCTTTATCATACATTCTAGCTAGACCATATCTATAGCCTAGTTTATCACAACCTTTATTGAAAGCATTACCATAATCAGCATTCTTCTTAGCCATAAGACTAAGCATTTTGTTTTGTTGGTCACGTAATGCAACAACTTCAGGAGTTACAAGATGTTTTGGAACTACTCCACTAAGAGCAGCTTTCCAATAATTTAAATCACTTTCTGTCATAATTATTATTTATTAAATTAAAACTTAAATATCTAATGTTCCTACAGCACTAATAGTTTTTCCACTAGGTAAACGAATCAAATGATTTTCCATACATTCATCAGTAGTTTTATCTAGAGGAAAACTAAGTTTATCTTGCAGATTATAATATCTAGCAAAATCTTTAATATCATCAAACCAAAGAGTATGACAACCTATTCTAAACATCCATTCTTTATAACCTAAATCTTTATAAGTATTTTCACAAGGATTTTCATAATGATTAATATCAGTAAATTTGCCAACATAACTAGCTCTTGAAACACAGAATGAACCAATTTTAAACTCGTTATATTTAAATTGAAATTTAGTTTTACCACTAATAATATAATCAACATATAATTGATTAAATATATTAATAGCAGTTTCAAGAGGAACTAAAGCACCTCTACTAGTTTCAACCCAATTAGGTTTATCTGGTCTAATTCTAAGTTGAGTATTAGGAAATATAGTATGATATAATACACTATCCATAGCTTTAATTCCTCTAGTATCAGGATTTGCATAATATCTAGTATAATGAATTTCTTTTTTTGTACCTCCTTTTCGCCATTCATCAATAGTTTGATTAGCTTTAGCTAAAGCTTCTTTATAATTCTTTTCAGTTTTAACTTTATATTCAGCTTCTCTTTTACGAAAAGATTCTTCCTCAGCTTTATCTTTAGCTTCTACTTCTGTAACATATTCATCAGACCATTTCTTATTAAGCTCTGCCCAATTAGTTCCTTTATGAAGACAAAACTTTGTATAGAACTTACATTTTCTAATATGTTCTTTTTGTTCATCAGTAAACAAAGCATCATTAAGAATAGTATTAATAGAAGGAAAGTCAACTTTGTAATTATTAATATAGAATACTTTATTTGATAGAGGTTTACATCTAGGAATAAACTTATATTTATCTACAAAAGCTTTAATAGCTATAAAATATTTATTTCTATTATTTTCAATATAATTATTGTAAGGAATACGTTTACTTATAGAACTAAGTACTTTATATTCATTATAAAACGTTTCAAGATACTTTTTAATAAGATATTTTATATACATTTTAATAAGTATCTTCTTATTCTTCAGTTCAGTTATATCATAAATAGGAATATCTTCATCAGTTTTATAAATAGTATAATCTTGAGGAAGACCACGCTCAATATTCCAAGCATATTCAGTTCCTTCTTTAATTACAGCTATTTTGCGTTTACGGTCAATGCGAGCCATACAAGCTCCTTTAAGACCACCACACCAGCCTTCTCTATCCCAATTATTTTTAATATAATAAGGAGTAAGTTTAACTGCTAATGATATTCCTCTATGAAAGAAATAACCATAAGCAAAACAATAGCAGTGATAACTACTATCATAATATCCATACTCATCACGATGAATACCTTCATGGATACCTTCGCTTTTAGTAACAGCATGTCTAATTCTTTGTTTCTTAGGTTCAGCACCTACTTTACTTTTAGTCATAACTTTATTTTTTAAATGTTCTACAATAAGTACATTTATGTACTCGTTTATTAATTAACCAACCATATTCTTTAGCAATAGAATCAAGTTCATTAATATCTAATGAAAGAAATGGTTTGTCTTTTCCTTTTCTATGTAATAAAGTTCCACATTTATCACATTTTAAAGTATATCCTATTCCATTTTGTATATAAGCCATTTTCTGTAATATTTTAAATTCTCGTATAACGCATTGAAATTTGGGTCGTGTATAATTGTTCCACAATTTACTAAAATGTCTCATATCGAGCTAAAAAGTGACAAATTTTGAAACTTCGATACACATACCGGATTGGATGCCCCAGGGCACTTGAGATAAATATAATATTTCAAATTCTCGTGTAAGGCGTTCAAATTCAATTTGTTACCGAGATATAAGCAGACATGAGAAAGCCGCTCACGTAGCAAGGAAAGTAGGTTTAAACGTACATATCTTTTACGGGGCGGCTTTCATGCTAGATGATTATATGTTTAGTTGATATACTTCACCATCAACTTGATTATCTACAAGTTTAAGTTCAACATTAGTATCTTCAACTATAGAATTAAGAATAGAATCTTCAATAACTTCTTTAGGAATAGAAAATTTTGACCTACTATAATTATCTCTTTCAGCTCTATAAAACTTGCCATCAGTATTACTCATACTAATAGCTAGAAAATAATCATTTCGTTTAATAGTTCCATTCCATCGTTTAAGAAACTTATAAAACATTCTAAACTTTATTTCTCTACTATATAATCTTCTAAACTTTGGTGAATACCAAGTTTTATGTTTATCTAATTCTTCTTTTACATTATCATAAGCGTTTAAATTCATTATTGTATCTACTTTTGAATATCAACTAACTTGCAATGGAAGGGCACATTCTTAATGCCCGACCTCTCACGAAACTCACAAGTTGCAAGTTTACCAATAAAATCTTCTTTATGTTTGAGAATATATTCTTGTCTTGAATGGTCAAAATTACCAGTAGCTTCAAACAGTTCATCATTAATGTCATTTTGTAGAACAAACTTACAAAGATTAGTTCTAACTCCTTCAGGAACAACATCAACAATTTTAAATTTTGCATCATCAACTCGTTTATATTTAAGCATAGCTAAATTACGAGCACCAAATTGATAAGCAGAATTAACATCACGAACAATAAGACCTTCAAAACCAAGACTTATAAACTTATCTCTGAATCTTGTAGCATCATAAATATTAGCAATATTAACATCAGGTAATAATACAAGTTTACTCTTGTTATTAAGATGCTGTTCATAAGTATCAAAAGTATAACATAGTCTACTTATGTTATCAATCTTAAACTTACGTCTAGCTTCATAACTCATATTATCAATAGCAATATCATAACACCAATACTGAAGAAGTAGATGTTGAGGAAGCTTTTCATTCTTAACAAAACTATTAATATCATTTACTTTATAACCAGGAATATAAAGTTCACCATCAAGGCAAGCTCCTTCTTCAATCATAGCATCAAGTAAATCATCTTTAATAGCTGGAAGAATTACTTCATCCATCCAAGTAAGTTTAGAAGTCCAATCAGTACCTTCTCTAGAACGATAAGTAAGTCTAACAGGATTAAACATATCATTAGTTTGTTCAGCACCAACAATACATCTAACACCATTAATTTTATACTGACCTAAATAACTACGTTTATCAAAAGGTTTGTTATCTTTAAGTACTTTTGCAAGCATTGGAAGAACAAAACCTTCATCAGTAGTATTATTCTTTGGGAGATAAGTATTAAGAAAGTTAAGAAGATTAACATCACCTTCTATTTTTAAAGGAGCATTATCTTTAAGTTCAGAAGCTTCTTTATATCCTTCTTTACGTTTAGCTTTAATACGAGATTCTATTTCGTTACCTCTACTAAGTTTAGCTTTAATTATTTCACTATGTTTATGTCCTCCTACAGCACCATAATGAACTATATATTCATTATTTTGACCATATTCATGAATACTCCATGAAATAGGGTCACCTTTGGCATTTCTTTTAAATAGTATCATAACTTAATCTTTAATTTACTAATAAGTTTAGCTCTAGCTTGAGCATTTAATTGAGCAGCAGTTGGAGCTTTTTCTTTCTTAGGTTTTTCAAAACCTTCGATAGTTGCTTCTTTAGCTTTCTTTCTAGTAGTACGAGTAGTCTTCTTTAAACCTTTCTTCTTATCATATACGATAGGAGGATTATCTTCTTCATATTTAAGATTACGTTTATGTAAAGCTACAAGTTTAGAAACATACTCATCTTTCTTATTTTCATCAATCCAACCTTGTTGAAGAGCATAATCAATTCCAATAAGAGTTCGAGTAGCTTCATATTTATAAGGAGTACCTATAGTTTGCATCATTCTCATATCATCTTTAATACGAGAACAATCAAGACGAACACAAGCTTTAGCAACAAATTCATCAGCACCGCAAGTACTAACATCTTTAATAGCCATAGCTTTAACTTGTTCATCTACTACCATTGTATATTTCTTTGGGAAGTTAATCATGAACGTCTAGCAATAAGTTTAAATATTACAACTCTTTTTGGTTTACCAAGTCTTCCGTGCGCATATTGAGCCATAGCTCCAATATTATCAGTTTCATAAGTTTGATAACATTTTGTTTTTGTCTTACAAGTATGAGTATCATAATCATAGTGTAAAGGAATATGAACCCTATCCCTATAAGGTATTAAAGAATCTATATTTTCATAGTCATCAGTACCTTTATGAAAGTCAACTTCACCATAAGCAAAAACATTATCAGAACTCAAATTAAAAGATAAGTCACCTCTATGTATAACAAAAGCTTTGCCATCATCAAGCAAAGCTTCTTCTTTTTCTGTAATTGGAGACATAAGAATACGAACTTGTTCAGTTGGTTTTCCTTCTTTATTAGTCGTATTAGTATGGTAAATCACAGTCTGATAATCTTTTGAAATAGGCATCGGAATTACCTTTAGTTTTTCTGTATCGTAACTCGACATATCTAAGAGTATCTTTTATAAAATTATCTATTTCATCGTTACTATATTTATAATGCAAATCTGCAAAATCCTTACATTCATAATTGTCAAGACCAAACTCACCACGAGTAATGAACAAATAAGGAATATTATAAGTACTTAAAAGATAATCAGCACCATCACGACCAGTTCTATCAAAATCTAATAAACTAACAATTAGTCCATCATCAGCTAAACGATTCTTTAACCAATCATATTCATTAGCTTTTAATCTATAATTTTCACTAGGAAGATTAACTACACCTATTGTTAAAGCCTTTCTATCCCCCCCGTAAAAGGTATGATTAACTAAATGATTACCTAGACTTAATCTATCTTTACTTGATTTAGTAATTATAATATAATCATAATTATCTAATTCAAGATTAGGAAGACCTTCAAGTACATTACAATTAGTTATAAATTTCCTTTCTTTTGTTCTATCTCTAAGTGGGAAATAAAGTTTTATAAGATATATTCCTTGTCTATTTCTACCCAACATATAAGCATAACATGGGTCTTTAGTAGTATATCCATATCTAGGAGTAGGATTGCTACTTCTATCTATATAATACTGTTCAACAGGAATAACAAAATGAGTATTAAGATAAGCAAGATTTACACCAAGTTTATTCCAATAAACTTTATCTCTACTATTCCAACTACGTGGAACAATTTCAATAATAGCTTTTCTGGATTTACTTTTAATAAGAGCATTTCTAATAGATTCATCTATCTCATAATGATTAACTCGATTATCTATATCATCACTAAACACACTATAAATATGTTTAAGAATAAAATAGAAATCTTGTTTATTATCAGTACTAATAGGTCTTTCATAAACAATACTAAGAACGTAAGCTACTACATCATATACATCACCAAAGAAGCATCCATTAAAATCTCGAACTTTAAGTCTTCCTTTCATATTGTATGCAATACCCATACTACTATCAGTATCATCATCTCTAAATACAGACTTAATAAGATGATTATGTTTAACACAATCATCTACAACATTAATAGGAATATCTAGATATTTTGCGACAATATCTTCTTGACTTATTCGAGACTCTATAAAAGCCTTTGTAAGTTTAGTAGTATTAATTGTACGTTTCATATTGTATAAATAAAAAAGGGATAGCGACACGAAGTATCGCATCACTATCCCTAGAACATTAAATCCATTAGAAGATTAATAACAATTTGCTTAGAATGGCATGTCAGTTTGACTAGTTGGGTCAAAACTACCAACACCAGCCATCATGTCGTTACCAGCTGTAGGAGGAACAATAGCAGCACCACCAGGCATACCAGGAATACCAGGAGCACCGATAGTTGGAGCTTTAGGTTCAGTATCCTTTGGAGTAATTGATTCCTTAACCTTATCTACAGTCAAAATAACTGGAGGAAGAATCTGATTATCTTTCATCTTAACAATCTCGACAAAACCATTGCCAACAAATGAAGGGAAAGACAAATCTTTACTCTTGTCAACATCTATCCAAGAACCTTTACGATTACGAATTGCACGAAGAAGTTTAATCCAACAATTAATGAACTTACCATTAGCGTCCTTAAAGCAAGGCTTAGCAACTGCACCATCAGCAAGATTAAACTGACCATTAAGCATAGCAGCAGCGTTGTCAAACATCTTACGATAACCATCGAGAACTGCCTGAGCATCTACTGCTTCATACTCAACATTACCATTCTCATCTTCTGTGAAATCAACAAAATCAAGAGTAAGTGCATCTTCCTCTTCAATAGTCATTTCACGACCCTTGAAATAGAACACATCAAGAATATGCTTAATAGTATTAAGTACATTATCTACTTGCCATGCTTTATCTCCATTAGGAATAGTATCAACATTACTCTCAATAGGGAATAATGTCTTAACTGCATAACGACGTTCCTTTGCATCAGTATGATTACTTGCGAATGTAAATACCAAACGAGGCATCTTCAAACCAGCAAAAGAATTACCATCTGCACTCTGAGACCATTCAACAGATACAGAATCAAGATGAGCCATAAATAAACCATTCTGAGCAGCATCTTTCTCATGGAACTTCAAACGGCTTACTGCCTGAGTGTTGTTATTAATACCTCTACGATTTACTTTCTTTGCAGCACCCTGCGCATTAGCTGCTGCACTATTAACCTTTTCTGTCATAACTTAATTAAGTTTTAAAACGTTTATAAAATTGACTAAAAAAGGGAGAAGATTATTATTCTTCTCCCCATAAATAAGATTTTTATTTAATGAATGAAATTACTCTGCATCTGGTTCTGCATCCTCAGCGTCACCTTTCTTACCGGTACGAGAAGGAACTTCATCCTTATACTCGCCAAGAGCATAGAATGTAATATCTACATCGTCCTTACCATTATTGTACTTAGAAACAATAGGGTTCTTGATGTCTACATCAAATATACGCTTCATAGAAGTCTTGTCCTCAAGGTCTGACTTCAACTGCTCCCAGTTGTTAGTATCAGAGAATGAAAGCTTCAAACCAGTACCAGTTGCAGTACCACTTGCAGCAAGCTTACAACCACTTACAGACTGCATCTGTGGAGAAGGCATATCATCTACCTTGAAAGCAGCCTTAATTTCCTCATCGGTAGCAGTCTCAGCAAGTTTATAAGCAGCAATCAACTTATCACGATTATTCTTGATAACCTCATCTACATGCTCATCGAAGTACTTCTTCTTCTCTTCCTTTGTAAGACGAACATTAACCATAATAGGCTCACCTGTCTTCTTAAACATTGGAACACCCTTAGCAATATACCAAGTTGTAATAGCTGCTACACAAGCAGAAGTACCCTCTGGAGTATCAAGGTCAAAACCATTGTTCTGAGCAAACTCAACGATTGCATCAACACGATTAATTACAGCTTTCTCTACATCTGCTGCATCATTAGCAAACATAATGTTGTCACCAGGCAAAAGACCAAGAGCCTTAGAAACTGCTCCTGAAATATTGAAACCGCCCTTTGTACTAGAAGCAACCAAAACTGGCTCTGTGATAACTGAGCTAACCTTAACACCACTTGCAACTACATTAATACCGAATGATAAACCGTTAATCTTCATAATTTTAAATATTTAAATTGTTAATAATAAATTATAGTATAATACTATTTTAATAAACTCTATTTTGATTATTTGATTAATAATATAGCTAATCACTTCTATATTATTTATTATTAATTATAATCATATCTTTGTTTCCTAATAATTTAACTTCTTCATCGTTAGCTATTCTCCAAATTTCAACAATTTTATAATTTGCAGTATCTTTTAGAGAGCCTTTTCTAACTCTAGTTCTTATAGTTGCAATGTTTAAATTAAACCATTTAGCAGCTATTTCAGAACTTTTAAAGATAGTTTTATTATTATTGACAATTCTGACTATAATATTAGTTCTATGATTTTTAGACCTTTCAATAGCAGTTCCATAATTACAATTATAAATATGAGTACACCATTCAAGATTTTCAACATTATTGTTTAATTTGTTTTCATCTTTATGATTTATATATTCATAGTTGTTTGGATTTGGAATAAAACAAGTAGCAACAAGTCTATGAATAGTAAAATGAGTTTTTATATTATCTATTGAAGTAACTATTTCATAATAACCTCTTCTATTTAAAAAAGGTTTTAGTAGTTTACCTTTCTTTATAGCAATGCCACCACAATTATGATTTACTTCTCTATCTACACTTCTAACTCTACCTTTATTACTAACTTGATGACCATACCAATAAGGTATGTCTTTCCATATCTCATCCATAACTAATCATCTACTAAATCAGATTCTACAATATCTACATCTTCTACAAGTTTTAATTCTGTTGTTTCCATACATCCAAAAAGTAAGTCAGAACCTATTTCTTTAGCTCCTAAACTAAAAGCTCTATGTCCAATCATAATACGAGCATACTTTTTATATGTATCTTTTTCAAAGAATCCAGCTTGTGCAGCTTCAACATAAGAGAAATGACCAGTTGCATGAACTTCAATTACTTTGCCATATATCTTCTTATATCTTGTAAACTTGTACTCAGTCACAAAATCAATAGGTTTAGCTTCTGTTCTAACTACAGGATATTGTCCTTCTTGTGCAACTTTAGCTGCATGAACCATGTTAATACACTTAACACATTTACTAGATATTTGAAATTCATCATAAATATTACCTTTCAAATCTCTATAATATCTAAGCGGATAAACACCAATAACATCATCAGTAGTTTTACTTTCAGCTTCTTTCTGATTTCGACATTTAACACAATAATCTGGGAGAAGTGTTTCATCGTAAACACTATTACCATCAGTATATTTATACTGAGGTACATAATCTTTTGTTATTTCCCAGACTATACCTGCCCTTGATAACAGTGCTTTAGCGATGTGAACGTCAAGACCAGTTTTTCCATTAATAACATGAATATGTTCTATACAAGTACTAAATGGTAAGCGTAAGTCTTGTGCTCGCATTAAAATTGCAAGACCTTCATTCACACTTTTAACTCCACCTTTATCAGTAGCAATAATCTTCTTTAGAAATACTTCTGCATTTGCAAGTTGTTTCTCATCTAGAAGATTTAGAACTCTGATACCTGTATTAACATCATCATGTCTAACAGATAAACCATGACTTTCTTCGGTTTTTGTTTCAACTTCATTCATTATTTCAAAGAGCAATTATATTTGTTTCTTATTTACGCTGCAAAGATAAGCATAATTTTTCAATCTACAATACAATAATCATAATTATTATCACTTTTAACTTCAATTTCAGTTTTATTAAGAATTAGATGATTTGCGCCATTAACACGCTCATCTAGTTTTTTCTCCTCTAAAGAGCCTTTATAATATAAGGTGTATAATTGTACCTCCTTTGCGAATTGAACCTTTGAGAGCCTATATAAGTAGGTCTCCATGGTATCACACAACGGCGACGTAATTACAACAACGTCTACATTTACGGCTAAATCCTTATCGGGAGAAGAATTTGTAGACAAAACGTGAATAGCACCTTTGTTCATCAACTTTTGAGCTAAATTTTTCTGAGATTTTACACCAAGCATTTTTGGTTTTCCCTTATTAACTCCACTCTTAATTAGAACTTCATTTCCATTATCATCAATAGCAGGAATATTTTCTACTTTATCGTGATAATTATAACAAGTATTATAATGAGTATTATCATTAATATATTTAGTTACTTCATTTGCAAAGTCACCATGTTTATTAATAATAAGAATATTCTTATCTGCATTGTCTTCAACAATCTTTAAAATATAACTAAGTTTCTCATCAGAAGAAGCAAGAGCAAGACTTCTACTTCTAATAATTTCGTATATTCCACTAGCACGTTCTTTAAGGGCATTTGGAGAATAAAGTTCGTCTATTTCAATATTAAATTGAATAGTCATATCAAGATTCTCATTCCAACCATTTTGACGAGCTATGTTATAACATACAGCCATACTAGAACTATTAGTATTACTATTACCTAGACGAGCCATCTTAATTGTTTCAAAGTCACCAAAGATAGCTATAGCAGTAGATATTTCTTTATTATAATAGTCAAGTTTCTTTTTAAGATTACTATCTTCATCTATAATCAAAGGAACTAATACTTCTTTTACGGGGCGGCTAGAACGGATTTCATCTACACTAGCTTGATTATAATAACCAACTCTAGGAATTAGATTATTAATTTGTTCTAACTTACCAGTAAGTAGAGTTGATGATAATACCAACTTAAACTTTGCTTTGTCTAGCAGACCTACATAACAATAAAGACATTCTTTAGGATTATAAATAACCACTAAAGTAGGATTTAGATGACTAAATATATCTGTAGCTTCACTAACAGTTAAAATTTTAATCAATCCTCTAGTAATAAAATTACTATAAACATTAGAATGAACAGGTTCGCTCTTATGTAATAGATAATCTTTAACTTTGTCTTTATCTACAAAGTCTGCAACTACAATATCAGTCTCTATTGTAGGACTTTTATTATACATTGCAGGAAGTATCATCAATAAAGGTCTAAGAACATCTAAAGGAGCAGGAATTATAAAAGTTCCAATTCCTTTATTCATTCTCCATTGATAAACACTTTTTTCATGCAATTCTTCTTCTGTCATTGTTCTTCTTCATTATCAAATAAATCATTATATAATCCAAAATTCTTCTTTAACAAAGATTTTCCACTGAGAGTTTTATTCTTTGAATTACCTTTCTGATTAGGACTTATTCCGAGCTTAATAGGATTAATAATCTTATAAGCTTCTTCATAATAATAAGCATAATCTATATTACGCTCACTAATATCTTTATCATCAAGTAAATTAAGAATTTGTACTGGTTTACCACTAGCTAAAACACTACGAGCACCAGTACTTACATGTTCTTTCATAATCACAACTCCTTTAGTAGAAACATAAAATCTAACATGACGTTGACTATGTATATCTACTACTTTTCCGTCAACTACTTTTTGATAAACAACTTCAAATTGTCTACCTACATTTTGAGTTTTACAGAAATCAAGAATATCTTTATGATTACGAAGCGTTTCCGTTACAGATTTACCATGAGCAAAATACTCAAATACAGCAGTAGCTACAACTGGCATATCATAACCCTTTTTAAGGTCTTTAATATACTGTTTTGGGTCTAGTGCTCCTTTATACTCAATTTTATCGTTACTTTGAATATCAAAATAGTTATTCACATTTAAACTAACAAGCATCTTATAATGTTCATCATCAGCAGACATCTTATTAGTTTCATTCCATTCTTTACAAATTTGATTATAAACATCAACTTTGTCATAAGGAAGTTTTATAACGATACCATCAGTATTTGCACTAACTACATGTATTCCTGCTAATTCAAGAGATTCACAAAGAGTCATTGTCATTAACTGACCATTAATTGTAACTCTCATTTGTGCAAGTCTATCATAAAGCCAGAAATTTTCATAGCCATACTTTCCGTAAATAGCATTGATTACAATCTTCAATGCTTCTGCTGCAAGTTTATTATGAACTCCTGGTACTACAAAACCATCTTTATCGTCTGTATGTTTACATTTAACACGAGTTTGTTTAAAGTAATCTACCATTTTTGCAAACACCTTACGATTAAGATGTGCAGGTACTACTTCATAACTTATCATTATACTCGGATAATATGATGTGTAATCGTGATGAACATAAACATATTTATCAGTACTTTTAAGTATTACAGGCTTGTCTTGAGTATGAATACCACCAGTTGCTAGAGTATACGTTGTACCATAAAATTCTATTTCACGTACAAAACTATCTTTATTAGTTCTATATATAACAACTTTCTTCATTTCTTCAAGTAAATCTTGAAGTTGTTTAGTCTTAAACTTAATATGAGGAAATATTATTTTATTAAAACTAAGAGCAGTTCTTTGTGTACGAAGATTTTTAAAAGCATCTTCATGCAAACCACTACGTTCAGCATAAAACTTATTTAATAGTTTATCTGCAATATTACTTCTAGCACTACATAAGAAGTTTATTCTATAAGCGTGACCAAGACTATATCTAAGTATAACTTCATCAGGCTTTTGTCTTACCATTTCACAACAAAGAAATACATCATTCTTATTATAATGTAACATAGGTTTAACATACTTAGGAAGAAGATACCTATTAAAATCAGCAGTAATCAAATGATTTAATTGTTCATTAGTCATACCTCTATAAGCATCTCTTTTTCTATATATATCACCTTCTTCATCATCAATAGGTGGAAGTTTAAAATCAAGAAGATTATACCATTTAAGATTAATACTAACTTGTTTTAAACTTTTACCATACTTCTTACGTTCACCAGTGTCTTTATCTATATTCACTCCAGCAGAATTAAGAGCAAATATCTTAAACAAATCTACAGTTACATAAGGAACTCTATACTTACGAATAAGATTTAACAGTTTATCTTGCCATAAAGCATCTTTATCATCTTGTAATGATATAATTTTATCATTCACTTCTTTAAGAAACGAACAAAGTTGTTTTGTATTATCAAAACGATTCCAATACATTAGAAATGCTTTAATCAATATATCATCATATCCTTGATTGTTATAACCATATAAATCATATCTGTCAACAGAACCATCTTCATGTTCTACAGGTCTCATTTTTTCAAAGAAATCTATAATACTCAACATTTGAGAATCATCTGTATCACTAACATAAAATATCCAGCTTTTTACACTATCAAGTCTAGATGTTATTTCTTCAACTGTTAAACTATCAGTAAGAGCACCTTTACAATCTGCAAATTTATCAAGATAATCTTTTAAATCTACAAAAGTAAACGAAATCATATTCTCAAAGACTTCCAAGTCCACACATAAACTATGTATCATTTAATATATTAACTATTTCCATTCCATTATAATTATTATCTTTATTAGCACTAATCCATTTAATTAGACGATTACAAAATTCTTTGTATTTACTATCATCTATGAATTTAATAAAAGGAGAGTAATTTGTACTATAAACAAAAGGAGCAACATGATACAGTTTATCTTTACCTTTAGTAATATCAAAACCAAAATCAGTAGCAGCTCTACCGAGAACCATTATCTTTTTAATATTATTTATTCTTATATCAGCAAATGTATGTAGCATACATCTACGAACTATACTTTCGTTTATAGGACATTTATCATCAAGCTTACAACGAATAAGTGGAACAATAAAGGGGACTAGTTGCTCTAGTCCCCCCGTAAAAGGTGTAATAACCTCATTTATTATCTCAACATACTTACTAAATGTCATTCCTCTATTCTTATAAGCATTGTAATCAACATTTGGTACAACAATAATCATACCAGACATTGGATTACCAACACCACTAAGACATTTACACTTAGTATTAAACATACCTAAAGGACAACCTTCACATACTTTAGGAATCATAATTACTTAGTATCTAAAATTAATCACTTTTTCATAATTAATTAATTAATCTTTACTAGGTTCAACATAATCTTCTACTTTCTCATAATGCCCAACAGCATAATTATCATGTATAGAAGCAATAAACATGAATATATTATCACGTTTGCCCCAAGTTTTATCTAGTTTACGTTTGTAACCATAAACAATAACTGTACCATCAACGCTAGCTTCAAGTTTAGCAACTTTATAATACTGACGTTTAACACCCCAAGCATTATTAGATTCAGTTACATAAACATCACCAACTTTAATAGGACAATTAACAAGAATATCAGCAGTTGCTGCTTCATTAAGAGCATTCATACGATTCTGATAATCTTTCTTTATTTCATCTTCTTTATTAATGTAACATTGTACACGTTCTTTAAAAGAAGGAATATTACTTGTATTACACATAGTTTATTTAATATTTTAAATTCTAATTTACATACCTTTTACGGGGCGGCTTTATGATTAATCATGCCACACCCATAAAGGGCTTAAATCACAAATAAATACGCATTATGCGAATTTCGCTAGCGTACACGTAGAGTAATTGACCATTCTGTCAGGTCGAAATCGAAAGGTGTGTTAACATTCTCAGGTATTATAGTTATAAGTTTATGAACCTCATTATCAGCTTTAATAACTGCTTTAGCACCAACTACAACACCATAAAGTTTATTAATTCCACCTTTATTCTCAAGCTTTACAGAATCATTAACTTCAAGGTTAGAATTTCTAAGAACTACATCAGCTATTACATTTTCGTAATATTTAATTTGTTCTTTACAATCTTCTATTCCTTTAAGAAATTTTCTATAATCTAAAGGATTTAAATTAACTTCATCCATATCTTAAAATTACTTTTTCTTTAGCTCTACTGACTGCAACATAAAGTCGTCGATTAATATCTTTTGCATTATTGTAAGGATGACCATTCTTGTCATAAACAATATCGTTAATATCAACCATGCTAACATTATATGTTGACCCTTGCGATTTGTGGCTCGTTAACGAGAAACCATAATCTAAATTACGATAATGAAGTACTGTTCCATCAGCTTTTGCTATATTGATTAGTATCAAACAACTTTCACGAAATTCAAAGTACTTCTTCCATTTAGCAGCACGTTGTTGTTTAGGTGCATTTTTAGCTTGTTCTATTAAGTCATTACATAGCTGACAATATTTCTTAATAGAATATCTATCTCTATGGTCTAGAACAAACAAAGGAGAAGTAACTTGTCCACCATGAACAGCTTGAAACTTAACCATAAAACCCTTAATATCGTACTTAGGATGAGTATAATTAGCAATATCTCTTACAATATAATCTTCACTATTTCTTATAATAGTCTCTTTAAATTCATTTACAAGAGTTATATAAGAAGTAATTAAATCATTTTTTGTAATAACAGATTTTTCACTATCTTTAATTATAGCTTCTCTAATAAACTTATTCCAAGCAGAAACAGCTATATTAGTATAAGCTATAACTTTGACATAATCTGTATTTTTAGTTATTGCTTCATCACTGAACTGAAGTTCAACTTGATGTTGAAATTCAGCACTATTACAAACCATAAAACCTTTAGTCATTGTAGAATCAAATTCACTTTTATGTGTACTTATATAATTAAGAAACGTAAAAGTATTATGTTCTACATCGTTTCTAAGCATGCTACAAATTTTTCTTATAGGATTATCTTCATCTTGTCTTACAATTTGAGTTAATCTATAAGTTGTAACATTCTTAAAAGCAGAAGGTTCAAGTTCATTTACAGGAGGCACTTGGTCTACGTCACCAAGTAGTAGAAGTTTACAACAATTATTAACCAATGCTTTACACATATAATTAAACAAAGCTTTATTAATCATAGAAGCTTCATCAACTACATAAAGATTATAATCTTCAACTTTTATTCTACCTTGACGACTGAATTGAATATCTCGTTCATTGAATTTGTCAATATTATAATCAGGTCTCATTCCATAGTCTGATTGAATAGTATTAACATTAACTGGTAATCCTGCAAGAGAATCACGTATTACTCTACAAGCTTTATGACTTGGAGCACTTACACCAATTTGTGAAAAACTAATATTACAATTCTTTAAAATAGTTTTTAAAAGGAATGTTTTTCCAACACCACCTGCACCAACTAGAGCACGCTTAAAATCATTACGATTAAAAGGCTTATTGATAAATTCAATAAGCCCTTGATAAGCTTTTTGCTGGTCTTTTGTAAGACCAGCAATTTCAGCTCTATTTTTATCAGTCCTATTCAAAGGACCTCCAACTAACGTATCTTCATTGTGCATTTATTCATCCTCATTATCTTGTTTTAAATTATAATATAAATTATGTGATTTCAAAGAACGAAAATCAGCATATAATACTCCTACACGTCGAACAATTCTAACAATTATAGTCCAGTTCCTACAAAATGGAACATATTGTTCTTTATTTAGTTTCTTAAATAATCTATCAGTTTCGTTTCTTATCAAACATGTATATTTACCATTATCTTGACCACATATAGTAAACACTCTATCAGCTTCATGTAAATCAAATGATTCAGGAGTAAACTCTAAAGTTATATCATTAGTTCCTATATCAGTTATATCTACACCACTTTTAAGTTTATGTTTATATACATAATTAGGAATAACAACATAAAACTTTCCGTTATCATACCGACATTTAGTCTCTATACGTTTAGTCAAGACTTTATCTTGTTTAAGAGCAGGTGCTCTAGTCTTATGTTTAACCTTAATCTTGAAATTAAGGTTAACTTTTAATTTACTGAAATCTGTAACCATTACTTCTTTTTGTTAGAAAGTTTATGTTCCTTCTTGATTTTCTTAGCTTCTCTTGCGCTAACAGCAGCATCTTCAAATTTAAGATTAGAAGCTTTAACAGTTCTACTGTGATTAAGAATATAACCACAATAATGAACTAGAAAATCAATTCTACCCCACATGTGAATACCAATTACAGCATTTGTTGGAACAATGATATGATTACCATTAATTTCAGCAATACGGGATACACACTTTAAATCCTTTCTTTCATCATGTTTCTTTGCCATTTTACAAAAAGTTTAATTAATTAATACTATTATTACTTCATCAATAAGATGATTATATTTTCTTTATATTAGTAAGAGATGCGAAATATTTTAAGTCTTTATTTTCATCAAGTTCAATTTTTATCATAGGAATATACTTATAATAACGAAAATATTTGCAAGGTTCATTATGAAGACTTACAATAGTTCCTACTTTACCATTAACAACCATAACTCTATCTCCTACTTTAAGAGGAATATTGTTATCTTTAAAGAATTTATTTGTTAAATTCTTAATTCTATTATTATAGTCTTTACGAGCAGTCTCTGTTTCTTTAATAAAATAAGAAACAGTTTCTTGTTTAATATCTTTTAGTTCCATAATTATTTTACTTTAATTATTTTCTTAACTCTATTATATATTTGAATACTAGCAGATTCAGCTATTCTATTATGAATTTTAATAGCTTCATCTATATCAATATTAAAAGGCTTTGGATGATTAGGATATGATATTTTAGGTTTAATAACAAGTTTAATTGAACCATCTTTAAGCTTAATAGCTCTTACTATTTCCAAATCATCAGGATAACCTCCAACATTTGATTTAATCTTATCTCCAACTTTAAGATTATAATCATTTAAAACTTCATTATATATTTCCATAATTCAAATTAATTTATTAAGAAGTTCTGCTTGGTTTCGCACCATAAGCCGTATTACTACACTTAGCAGAACTTAAATTATAAAGAATAACCACTCTAGCCCCCCCGTAAAAGGTATTGCAAGATATAGTCATCCTCTTTTTCTAACTTATCACATATATTATTTATGAAATTAATACCAGCATGTCTAACATCAATTATATCTTTAATTACAGTAGTCATATCATGATTACTTAATTTCATAAGAAAATATATGGTTCTAAAACCTCTACGAGTATTAAGAGGAAAGTTATAAGGAATAACATAACCTTTACGTTTTGAAGAACGTTTATAAAAGTCTTTTTTATCAACATAACCATTACATTGTACAACTTCTCCAAAATCAGGTGTAAAACAATGTCTTCTATCAAACTGATAAAGACAACTATTACATAGTATCATAGTCTACCCTTTCTTCTTCTAATAGCTTTAGCTCTACGTTCTCTACGTTGAGTTTTACCATCAGGAATGCTACTACTACAAACTTTTAACCCAGGTCGATTATTAGTACTACTTAATATATGTTTTAAATTATAATAGTTTCTAATATCACCTACATATAAATCTTCATTTCCCATAATTCTAACTTTTAAATATATTATCGAGAACGTCTCTAAAATTAGGATTATCTATTACATACTGAGCATCAGCTTCATTTTTAAATACTGGATTGCCATAATAAGTATAAACAGAATTTTCAATTTTACAAACTGAATAATGTGGTTCTTCTACAAATTTATAATAAGCAATAGCATAACCTACATTTTCTTTAGTAACATTATATTCCCAATTACCATTAAAATATCTAGCAATATCCATAAGATTAGCTAAAGCAACTAATTTACTATCACTAAAATGTTTAATAGAATCACGATGTGTAATATGATTATTTTCTTTAGCTAACTTATACAGTTGTTCAATAGTCAACCATTTACATCTAAAACGAATAATACCTTTAGATAAATCACTGGATTCTACGTCAATTTCATGACCATTAGGTAAAACAAGTTCTATAGGTCTTAATTTAGTAGGATTATTATATACCCATAAAGGTGAAATCTTATAATAATCATCTTTAAAATTATCTTTATGAACTTCTATAAATACTACAGATGTATTATCATCTCTATCAGTAGCAGAGCATTTACCAAATATACTAAGTAATTTATCTCTAGGTATCAATAATGATGATATATAATTATCAGAAGCACTACAAAATGAACTAATAGAGCAATTCTCACAAGTATTACTTTTAACTACTTCATATAATTTGTTATTATACTCAATCTTAGTACCAACGGCAAATTCTTTATAATTATACTCTTTTCTCTTTTTCTTTACTGACATAATTAATTCTTATTTTAAATGGTTTATTAATACCTTCATAAGAAACAACTGTATGATATATTATATCATGTTTCTTATGCTTAAATTTATTATATAGAATTTCAGCTACAGCACTTATAGTAAAATAATCAATAACATTAGTATTAAAACTAGCTTTAATTTCATTACGTAAAAGCGCCATAGCTTCAGTGTCTTTATTCCTAAGTTGACTTTGTGTTACAATTATCATTTTATTTAATATTTTATTTTGCGATATAAAGCCCTCAGATTAATTTGCCGATAAATTTATCAGCTAAATTAATTGAGAGCTGTGAAACCTAGGAAAATACGCAAAAATCGAATTTACTCATAAATACCGGACTGCTCAAGCATAATTGCCTGGTCAGCCTGCATATCAGAGTAAATATCATCAAGTACATCATCACTAAGAATGATAGTACTTGGAGCATCAGGAAATTTAGTTCTATCTTTATTCATAATTAACTTGCTTTTTCAAGATGAACACTAGCACAATCAAATTGTACTTTAGTACCCAATTTACCTTTAAGACAAAGGTCTTTTACAGCACATTGAGTACACTTAACACCATTATCTATAACATTATATATGTCACCGGCAATTACAATACCAGTTATAGTATTTTCATTCATAATTATAAGTATTAAATATTAAAAAACCACTACTACTTTTACAAGCAATAGTGGTTGGGAATCCGTTAAAATCAAAAATATGGAAAAATAACTTATACACTTATAAGTTCTTCTTTTAGTGAAATATCTACTACATAACCATAGCAATATTATATAAAGAACAGAATAATATTACTTAAAATAAGAGCAACAATAGTAGAAAATAATATACGTGCTTCTTTATTGCGTACTCTAATAGTCTTTTCAAGAGAATCAATTCTACCATAAAGAGCTTTATTGTGCTCTTCAAGAGTAGCGATATGCTTATCTTTATTATCTATTGTTGCATTAAGAGCAGCAATAGTTTTTTCTTGATTACTTTGAATCTCCTCACTCTTATCAAGAGAATCTTTAAGAATTTCAATTCTCTTTTCATTAGTAACTTGAAGTTTCTTGAATGTATCAACAGACTTATTAAGTCTACGTTCAACATCGTCTTTACGAAGAATAATTTCAACTAATTCATCGAAACTCTTTTTACGGAGTTTAGTTCTACGACACTTATCAGCAGAACTTAATTCTTTTTCTTTCATAATTCTCTTATGTTTAAAAATTAATAATCAAAGTCAATATCATCGCCAAAGCCAGAACCATCACCGTCCTCAGCTTTTATTTCTCCATATAAATCATAATCATCAATATCATTATTTATACAGAAGGCATCAACTTCTTGGGCATTTAAATCAAATTCATTATCTGTCATAACACTTAATAGTTTATTTATTAATATTTGCTGCAAAGATAATGAATTTAATTAATATTCCAATATTCTTTAACTTATATTGCGATAGGTTTACTGTTACTAACACTAAAAGGATAAATATTAATAAGTTTACCCTTATAACCATACATTTGAAAACGCTTCTTAGCTAGCTTTCTAGCATGATTAAGACCCATACTTGTACTAATCATTAAAGAACCATCTCTACGTTCTTTAACTCTATTACTAATAAAATAATATTTTGTTACACACATAATAAGTTCTCCTTATTTAATTAATTAATTAATAAATAGTAGTAGTAGCACTATTTCTAGCACTACTACTTATAAAGATTAGTCAAACATGATATGTTTAGCCAATTCGAATACCATTTGCTTACCAAACTCTCCAAGACGAATATCAAATACATGATTATAATAAGAATCATGCTTAACAACAGTTGGAGTAGCATTATCGCTAAATGGATTACGATATTCTTGTCCTTCAGCAACAGCTTCCTGAACAATGTTAATAGTTGCACCACTAAGAATCACACCAATTCTCTTAGGCGATTCAAGAAGCGCATTACCAGCAAATGCTACATCTGGAATTTCACGAAGAGTAGCAATCAAACTAAAGTTACTTACAAAGATAACATTTACAAGACCAATTACATACTCACTTGTGACATCTGCATCAGCTGGAACACCATCTTTACCAGGAGTCTTACCAAGGTTAGGATTAGCTACATAACCCTTAACAGGTTTGTTAAGAGTAATTGCAACTCTTGCATAGTTAGTCATTTCAGTAGTATTAATATTACGAATAGTAACATCCTTTACTACGTTATTTGCACCATTGTTTACTAACTCACTAATAACTTTCTTTGAATCCATAATTCTTTAATTTAAAATGTTTATAATGTTAATTAATACGAATAATTTATTTATATACTTTACCACTAGTTAAACTTTCATTTATTTCTCTACTATAGAAATTATCTCCATCTATATTAGATAAATCAATATGTTTACTAAATGCTAAAGAATCTATTGAATCTTTATATTTCATACCTTTTACGGGGCGGCTAGAACTATTATCTGGTTCTACCATATTAATATTATGATTATTATAATTAATATTATTTTCATCATATATTAATATTCCATTAAGATAAATAATATAACTAAATATACTTAATAATAAAATAATAATAAGTATAATTAATAGTTTATTTTCTGTTTTCTTTTCCATAATCAAATAAATAAATTAATTAAATAAACTAGTACTATCTTCACAGACCGTACTAGTAAAACAGAACTTTATTTTGGAAATGGGAAGTCTTTATTCATCTTTATCAACGTTATTAACTATAACAATACCACTTATAAAAAGTAGTACAATCCCAATTACATTTATAAAACTTATATGGTCATCAGCACCATGACTAATAAGTACTAAAGATAATAGCAGCATTGGTACTACTATTATCTTCATTATGTATTTCATTAAATCTATGTTCATAGTTCTTCTATAAGTTTAATATTAATATTATCAGTATTGTAAATATCAATTAAATCTCGTTTAATAATATCACAATCATCAACAACAATAGAATAATCTTCAAGAGTACCAAATATTCTTTTATCTTTAGTATCATTATCGATAGTATTATCTTTATTAATAGCACTTATATCTTTGACTATATTAATAAGGTATAAAATATCTCTTTTAGTGATACCTATAGTATTATCTTTCCAAATCATAACATTAATATATTGAGATTAAACATTCAGTAAATGAAGACTTATAAAATCAAGTATAGTAATATCCAGTAAATCAGGTCAAGAAAGTAAGAATTGGACTTAAAGTCTTGTAAACCAGAGATAAAGGAGATAAAATAGATGATTAGATAAGTCGGAGGAGCAACAGTAATAATAGTTGAAGAAGAAATGTGATTAATAATAAGGTTAAAGTGAAAGGAAGATGAGAATAAGGAATTGTTGCAGGAATAGTTAGAGCAACTCTTCTACACATACTTCCATTCACTTCAACTTTATAACAAACTCTTTAATCAATACCTACTCTAATACCAATAATATCTTCATAAGATAAATTTATCTCATCGTCATACTCATCAACAAACTCTACATGATTATCATCATAATAAAGTCCATTATAACCATAATAACGATTATATTTGCTATCAACAGTATACTTCACAGGTACAGTATCCATAGCTTTATTACCTGCTTTAATAATATCTTGTACTAAATGTTTATTCATATCTTTATTTGTTTAATTATTAACTCTTATTGGTGTAACAATGGCTCAAGTCTCGTTTCACTCAACTTTCGGCTTAATTTATATATATAATAAATATATAATAACTGCGTTATTATATTATATATTTATTTATATATAAATATGCGTGTGCGTGCGTGTACGTGTGCGCGTGTAATTCTTAATGTTACACCAAATCACTACGATTAATATGATTATAAGGATATTCATAATCATTAATATTATCATAAATATCCTCATAATCAATATCGTTAAGCTGTAATTCTAATTCCATTAATATCAGTATAATTAATAGTTTCAAAATTATCATCTCTATCAGCAGGTTTTATATATTCACTAACATATTCTCTAGTAACTACACAAGAATCTGTATCAACAGAATAAATATAACGCTTACTAACAAGAGTAAGGTCATCTTTAACATCAGCTTTAATCTCAACTTTAATTGGTTTATTAACCATAGCTTTAATAATCTCAATTTTATTATTCATAATATAGTTCTCCTATACTTTAAAAAAATTAATACTAAAATAATGAGCAGTTTTAATACTTACTCAGGTACATTTCTAACATTGATTTCAACAATCTTATCGTAAGCAACATAAGGTGCATATTTATCATTACTAAAATATACACCTTTTGTATCAAAATCATTTACTTCAACATTATTATAAACATTACCATTATTTGTAACAATAGTAACATTAACACTATCATCCTTTATAGGCATAATAGCTTCACAAATATTCATCGCTAAATAATTATTCATAATATAGTTCTCCTATAATTAAATTAATAATAAGAAAAGTCTTAAAAGTCTTATAAGGAACTTCACTAACTTTTCACTGTCGGGTCTTGTTTTTTTCTTGATGACCAAGTCTTGTTCTTTTCTTGATGAGTACTCTCATTTCTTTCTTTATGAGTTGCAAGAGTAAGAATAAAACTAACAAGGAGTAGAGCACTAAGCTCTACTCCAGGTTAATATTAAGCTTCATCAGCTTCATCATCAGCAGTCTTCTCATCATCAGGTGCAGCATCAACAGGTGCAGTAGCTGTATCATCTGTAATCACAGGCTGAACAGTCTTTGCAGCGTTGATTGCAGCCATTACCATTGCAGGAGTACGTTCCATATCGAAGATGATAGCATTATTAAGGTCAGATGGCTCAATAGAAAGAATTTGAGTATCAAATCTATCACCATTTGTAGCCTTGTGCTCACCATTAGCATCAATATACTCTGTACCAGTAGGCTGAAAGTTGCGAGTAAATGTGATTGTAGCACCAAGTAGCAAGTCTCTTGCATTCTTCTGAGAAATTTCAAAAGGATTAATGCCAGCAAAATAATATGCGTGCATTGGAGCAATAGCATTCACGAAGTGAACAAACTGACTCATTGTGAAACGCACATTATTAACCATACCTCTAGTGTAATCAATAGCACCTGTGTTACGGTCAACATTACGAATGAAACCATCAAATGTAGCATTAGTTGTAATACTAATACTGATAGTACCATTAATGTTAGAAACTTGAACACCATTCACGATTGCTTTAATTGTTGTCATAATTGTAATTATTAAAATGATTATTAGTTGGTACACGACCAACAGCAGAAGTCCTTCTCCTGCCAAGTCTTGTTTTTTTCTTGATGAATTGTTCTTGTTTTTTCTTGATTGAGAGAAGCATGCTTTCCTTTAGCTTATTGACGGGGGAGTTCAATTCGTTATCTTAATGGCGGGGGTTGCTAGTAATACTCCCTCCCTTACAATTATTTACTATACAATATATATCCCTACCTTAACTTGCTTATCTTTTTCTTTATCATCAAACAAATTACTATTATCTCTACTTCTTATATTTTCTGTTTTCCTTTACCTTTAATTTTATTATTATTTTTATTTTGATTTTGTATTTATTTATTCTTTATTGTATTATACGGTTTTATATTAATACTTTATTTCTATTAACCATATCGTCTATATTACCATTTTATTGCTGTACGTGCAACTTTTTAGTCTATATTACATAAAAAAATTGCAATATGCGCAACTTTTTCTTCAAAACCTTTGTAAATATCACAACTTTTTATTATCTTTGCAGTCGAAGGTATAACATTAATAATACTATATTATATAATGACCTTCATAACTAGTTGATAATCAATTAGTTATCTGTATTTTTTTAAGTAAATTGATATTTTTAACGCACATTTTAGTGATAAAATGTGCGTTTTTATGTATCTTTGCAAAAAATAAATAAAATATTAATTTTTTAAAAAGTACAGATTATGAAAATTAAGTTTAACAACAAAGTAATGCAACGTATGATTGAATTTAAAGTAAAGGTTAAAGAAGTACCTAATGGTAAAGTAACTGCTGAATATGAAATATTCAAAGGTCAGCCAAATTATTATAATCCTTTAGTGGCATTTAATATAAAGGATGAGTATGCTAAGCAAATACTTGAATATGTTGCTGCTACTTTAGGTACTAATCAAACTAGTGTAGAACTTGAAAGCAAAGGTCTTGCAAAAGTTTTAGGACTTAAAGATATTAGAGTTGTAAGAAACTCTATTAAAGTTCTTATAAATAATAATTGTATGTATCGTTGGCAAGATATTATAGATGTAGATAATGTAATTAAACCAAATAGAAATTGGTATTTATTAAATCCTCTAGTTGTTAGAAATATCAATATAGAAAATTGGAATAAACAAGTTGATGTTACTTGTAGAGAATTTAATAATACTAAAGGTGCTAAGATTAGTGAATTTTCTGCTTTAGAATTTGAAGATTTTCTAAAGATTCCTCAAACTATAGATAAAAGAAATACTGATGATGAGAATCGTAAAGTTATCAGTGTTAAAGACTATAGTAGAAGAGGTGTTAAATCATAAAGCCAATCTAGCCGCCCCGTAAAAGGTATTGAACAGATAAAGCTTTAGTACCAATATAAGTTAATTTTATTAAATTAAACTTCAATAATAGTCTATCTTCATTATTTATAGCTATATTTGCAGCAGATTTTCGAGCACCCTTTTGAACACCAGTTTCATTAGTTGTTCCTCAATCAGTTTATTTAAATATTATATAACTTGAAAAAGATGTATATAATCTAGTTATTAATTAAAATATTAAAGTTATGGTTAATTTACAAGTTAATTATCGTGGTGGAGATTATCTCCTTAGTTTACCAACTACACTTAGTGAAATTAATGTTGATTATCTTAATAAGATTACTCAGCATATTCATGTAGCTCCAGATTATGCTCTTATTGCTATTTTGTATAAGGTTCGTCCTATCGAAATTGTAAGTAGTGTAAGACAGAATAAAAACGCTAATGTTGGTGCAGTAGCAATGTTTATTAAAGGTAATAGTAATACTGGTTTTTATGACAATATTAAACTTGGTGATACTATTATTATTGCTCCTACTGATATTGCTCTTGGTCACACTGTAAGAGTAGTTAATAATAATCTTACTCCTAGTAAACTTCTTGAACTTGCAGAGACAAATCCTGATTTGAATAAGAAACTTATCGGAGTTATGACTCCTACTTATTTTGTAGATTTTAAAGTTGTAGCTACTGCTTTTATTCATGGTAGTATGACTAAAGATGAAAGTAAAGAAGCTATGTATTTAGTACCAGGAGGTACACTAGAGTAAGTTATGAATGAACTATATACTCCTTTTACGGGGGGGCTAGAGCGATAGCGGAGGGGACGCAAGTCCCCGAAGCAATACCTATTACATTTATAAAATTAATAATAATACAATGAATGATGAATTAGAAGTTCGCAAGTTTCCTGCAATGGGTGGATATGATGTTACAATAGTTAATAAAAATGATATTCTTAAAACTATTGATGACAATATTATAGATAAAGAAATAGCTTATGAAATAATAACGTCATTAGAGTTGTCTTGTCAAAAATACGTTTCTGCTGGTGATACTGCTGGTATTCCTTATATAGGAAAAATTAAAGAACGACTTACAGCAGCTATTGCTAGAGAAAATAAAGAAGCTCTTAATGATGCTAGAGAAGTGTTAGATAAAGAACATTATATAGCTTTTAAACATGCTTTGTTTGCTGACGAAAGTAAACGTTATAAATATAACAAAGTATATAAACTTGAAATTGCTCGTGTTGTTAGTCATAATAGAAGACAATATTGGAACTATGTTGATACAATAGGAGAAGTAAAAGCTGATATAATGTTTCATGGTATAGCTCATTTAAGATATTCACCGCCATGCGAAGAACAGATTTAATTATAGATAACATGATTGTTATTGACGATAATGGAATGCCTAAAGCTCCAGATGTTCGTCAATTAATGGATAAAGATATTCGTACACTTTATCAACAAGATAAAAGTAAAGATAAATCACAGTACATAAAAGACTGTATAGTTATTTATTATATGGGAGACCCAAAGTCTCCTGCAAAACAAAGTGGTCTTAGCGATGGTGAAGCACTTAAAATGGCTATTGAGCAAGCTGGATTGCCAGCTAACTATATCCCTAATCAACTTGTTAGAAAAATAATAAGTAGATATTATGCTGCTAATATTGGAGAAGCTGGTAGAGTAGTTGAGAATCTTCTTAAAACTCTTCATAATGTAAATATAGCTATTGATGCTATAAATATGTTACTTAATGAAAAGCTTAGAGATAAAGCTAATCTAACTGTTGAAAACGTTAGTGACATAATGGGTTTGATTAATCAAGTTAGTGCTAAAGCTTCTGACTTGCCTAAGATTCTTAAATCACTTGATGAAGCTAAAGAAAATCTTATGTATGAAAAAGAAACTGAGACTGCAAGAGGTGGAATGGCTGTATCGTCAAGTATGGATGCTAGTGCTTATTAAAGTTTAAACTTAAAAGATATGAATAGTAATTATAACAATAATTTTCTATATTTCCAAGAAGAAGGTCATAAATATACTGACACTTTAGGAAATGAATATCTTAGTGTTACAACTAATATTGAAAACTACTGTCCAAAGTTTAATGCAGACTATTGGGCACGTAAGAAAGCTAAAGAACGTGGTATTAGTGAAAAGCGTATCAAAGAAGAATGGGCTGCTATTACAAAAGAAGCTTGTGAACGTGGTACTGCTACACATAATGGTCTTGAAGATGGAATTAAAGGAAGTAGTATGTTTAAAGATGCTATTCAGTATCTTACAGAAGTTAAAACTGGTAGATGTATAACTGTTGCTGATATTCCAAATCTTCAAGCTCATCCTCTAGATATAGAACAATTTAAAGAAGCTACTAATAATAAATATCCTGAGATTTATAGTGTGTTTCAATATTATATAGATAGAGGATATACTATTTATTCTGAGATTGGAAGTTTTGTTCCAGAACTTCTTCTTAGTGGTACTATAGATGTTCTTTGTATAAGACCTGATAGATTTGTTATTCTTGATTGGAAAACTAATAAAGATGGTCTTCATTTTACTAGTGGATTTTATCGTAAAGATAAGAAAGCTAAACCAGTTCAATTAACTAATGAATGGTGTAATACTCACGAAATGATGCTTCCTCCTTTTGGTCATTTAGAAAATTGTAATGGTAATCATTATACAATACAACTTTCAACTTATGCTCGTATGGTAGAAATGATACTTAATATTCCATGTTATGGTTTAGGTCTTTGTCATATACAAACACCTTTTATTAAAAATCAATATGGTATGCCATTACGTGACAAACGAGGAATGTATGAAATAGATAAGAATGGTAAAGAACTTGTTACTTGGTATCACATTAAGTATATTCGTAATGAAATAGATGCTATGTTTCAAGATAGAAGAATTTATCTTAATAGTAAAGGACTTCTTAATAAACAAACTCAAATACAATGGTAGAATATAAAACTAGACATGTTACACCTAATGGTGTTGTTATAGATGATTATCATTTTGAAAATGGAGTAACTATTACTCTTATTCCTTGTAAAGAAATAAATGAATTATGACAAGACGAAGACGAATTAATACTAGAGTTCTTCATGTTGAAGAAGTCGATAATATTAAATATGTTTGTAAAGGTATTCCAGAAATTGGAACATTTTATGTATTTGGTGTATTAAAACAATAAGATATGAATAAAGAATTATTTAATAAAGCAAGTAAAGCTGATTTCAGCAAAATACTCATCAGTAAAGGATATGCTTATTTTAATAAAGGTAAATATAATCTTAACATTATTGGTATTAGAAATGCTGGCAATAATGTTACTAATAAATTTGATGATGTTATTGTAGTAGAATATATTGATATGTATGGTATCAAATCTAGAAACATATTTGCTGCTACTACTGAGCCTGGTATTACTAGTATGACTAAACCTGTAAATTATAAAGGTTGCGCTATACTTGTTCCTGGTCAATATCGTTCTGCTTGGAAACTTGGTTATCATAAAGGTAAGTATGAAGCAATTGTTCAATATAAACCTGTAAAAGTTTATAGAGATAACAATAAAGATGCTGTTTATGATTTTAATCCAAAGACTATAGAAGAAGGTACGTTTGGTATCAATATTCATAAAGCCGGAAAACATTCTACTCAAGTTGATAATTGGTCTGCTGGTTGTCAAGTTCTTGCTAATAAAGAAGATTTTGATACTCTTATGAAACTTGCTCATAGACAAATTAGTCAAGGATATGGTAAACTATTTACTTATACTTTAATTAATGAGGAGGATTTATAATGGCTTGTATTCTTATTAATGATGAAGTTCAAAGTACTTTTTCTATAAAAGATTTAGAAAAAGCTATAAGTGATATTCTTTCTACAGAAGAGCAACAAATAATAATTTCTCCTGAAGGAGGAATAGGATATATATCTCGTAAAGAGTATGCTGAAAGAAATTTTTCAAAACTTATAGAACCTACTCAATGTCAAGAATATATAATAAAAGATATTATTGATAATTTTCGTAATTATAAACCTTTTAGTAAACGTTTAAGTAATGAGTAATTTTATTAAAGAAATTATTAAAGGTGCAGCAATGTTTTTTGTTTTTGGCATTAGTGCTATTGCAATTATTAGTCTTATAGATAATAAAAAGACTTATACTGTTGTTGAACAAAATGTTGAAATACAGAAACATAATGATAGTCTAAGAATTAAAGTTGATAATTTAGATAGTATTAAAAATGCAAAAGTTATTGAAGTTAAAGCGCTTGATAATGATAGTACTATTAAGTTATTCTATCAACTCATCAAGTAAAGTTTACATACCTTTTACGGGGGGGCTAGAACATGATAGTATTAAAGTTGCTATTGATGACCTTCGTAAAGCTAATACAAAATTAATAGAATTAAGTTATGAAAAAAATATTAATAAGAATCTTCGACAAATTATTGTCAATGATAGTGTTCTTGCAGAACAAGCTAGACAAAGATATATATTATTGGATAGGTCATGTAAGAAAATAAAGAAGCAACGTAATATTGCTTATTGTGGTACTGGTGTTGCTATTGTGTTACTAATTTTAAGTCTATTGAAATGAGTGATGATAAGACTGTAGAAAAGTATATTGAAAGCTACCCTTTTCTTCAATATCAGAAAGAAAACCAAGGTCAATATAGACGAGCTAAAGATGCTGGTTATAAAGACCCTAATGATTTCTTTATGATAGGAGAAAGTGGTGGCTTTCTTCTTGATATACGTATAGGAGATAAATTTGTAAATACTAATCTTCTTACTGAAATGGCTAATATATACCATATCAATGGTGGTAAATATACATTATATAAAGAAGATAGTATTCCTCATAGACAACTTCGTAAAAGAGAAGAATATCGAAGAAGTCATGGATTTGATGCTCCTTGTTTTATGCGTGAAGGTAAAGTTCAAAATCTTCATATTAGTGGAGATATGTATAATTATCTGAATTATACTGTTATTGAACAGTTGGACGAAAAGACTATTATACATACAGATAAAGGTTCTGTTGCTAAGAAGAAACAAGACTTTCCTAAGTTTATAGATGCACAATTTTGGACGTTTGCTATTATAGAGTTTTGTGAACTTAATGGTTTTCATCTTCTTATAGATAAAACTCGTCGTGGAGGTTTCTCTTATATTATGTCTGCTCATAGTGCTAATAAGATTAATCTTCAACCTAATAAAGTTTGTATTCATGTAGCTGCTGATTCAAAGTATCTTACTAAACGTGGAGGTCTTACTGATTTTAGTATTAGAAATCTTTATTTTTATGAGAATAATACATTCTTTAAAAGAGGAATACTTTCTCGTGCTGCTGAGAACTTTACTTTAGGATTTAAACTTCCTAATGGAGATATTAGTCCTAAGTCTTGGAATAGTGCTTTGTTTAGTGCTTCTGCTAATAACAATCCTGATTGTGCTATTGGTAAGGATGCTGTTAGTGTTAAGACTGAGGAGGTTTCTACAATGGAAAACTTTGATGATTATATGAATGTTACTGAACCTGCTATGCGTACTGGTAGTTATGTTACTGGTAACTTATTTGCTTGGGGTACTGCAACTAGCGGTAATATGCAGGTTTTTGAAATGAATTTCTATAATCCTAATAAGTTCCATTTTATGCCTTTTGAAAATGTATGGGATAAAGATTCTCGTAATGAAGTTTGCGGTTATTTTAAACCATATTGTTGGGGTCTTCAAGGTCAGATTGGAGACTTTTTTGCAATGGATAAAGATGGTAATTCTAATATAGAAACTGGTCTTCGTATTGCATATAAAGAACGTGTAGCTAAAAAAGAAAGTAGTAAAACTTTTAGTGATTATATTAATTATCTAGGTCAGTATGCTAATATGCCTAGTGAATCATTTAGTTCTACTAGTGAAAACTTATTTAGTTCTGAAGCGTTAATGAACTGGGAAGAAATTCTAAAGAATGACCCTGCTTATACAGATATCGCAGATGATGGAATGTTCTTTGAAGATATTAATCATAAAATCATATTTAAAACTAATGCTCGTATTAAAGCTGAAGGTGGTAAATTTAATGTTGATTATTTTGATTGGATTCAAGGTGTTCCTCGTAAGCCTCGTGAACATCATCATGGTTGTGTTCGTAAATGGTTTGAACCAATTAAAGTTTCTTATATAGATAAAGATGGAACTACTAAACTTGGTATTCCTCCTGGTCAATATAGTATTAGTTATGACCCAGTAGGTGTTAATAAAGAGAATGATGCCCTTACTAATAAACATTCTCATAACAGTATTAAAGTTTGGGAAAATCCTACTCAATATAATAACTTTAAGACTAAACTAGTTTGTGCTTATTATGGACGTCCTGAGAAGCTTGAACAAGCTGATTGGATATGTTACCTTATGGCACGTTATTATAACTGTATTGGAACAACTGGAGTTGAGGTCAATCGAGGTGAAACTGTAAGTAACTTTAGTAAATGGAAAGCATTAAAGTATTTAATGAAAGACCCTGTTGAACTTTGGGATAGTTCTATTAAAGCTAAAGTTACTGCTTCTTATGGTGTCAACGTAGGTGGTGGTACTGGTACTGGTAGTAGTAAAGTTCTTGAAGGTCTTCGACTTCTTAAAGAAATGCTTTATAGTCCAGTTGGTAAAGATTTAAAAGGTAATGATATTATGTTGTTTCAAACAATATATGACCATCAGACTATACTTGAACTTCTTAAATGGAACGTTAAAGGTAATTTCGATAGAGTATCTGAAATGATTATTCGTGCTTTACAATGGAAACTTCAAGATGTTCAAGCAGCTAAAGAACTTGTTCATAGAAAGAAGACTACTGAAAGCAATATTCGAGATTCAATCTGGAATAGAAACTGGTTCTGATATTTAGTTAACTAATTAATATAATGTACGTATGTTTAATAATTTAAGTTTTCAATTTCCTAAACAACAGGTTGATGCTGCGACTAAAGAGAAACCTGATTGGTATGCTAATAGTATAGATTATATTATTGGCTTAGGACTTAGTTTGAATGATAGAACTGAGACTGAAACAATGCTCAATGTTCTACATGGAGATTTACCACAAGAGTTTTATAAAAAGACTCTTAATCCTTACAATGCAACTAATGAACGTTTTCAACGTTTTCCTGCAACTCTTCGTAATTATGATATTATGTCTGATATTATACGTAGATATATAGGAGAGTATTTTAAAGGAACTCATGAATTTGCAGTAGGAGCTAATAATCCTGATATAGTATTTGAAAGAAATCAAGCTTTGAAGGAAAAAGTAATGCAAGCAGCACAACAAGCGTTTCAACAAGAGTTTGAACGTAAGTATAAAGAAGCTGTAGAACAAGCTCAAGGTCAAGGTCAATCTCCTGAAAGTATAAACCCTCAAGAAGTAATGCCAGACCCAGAAGAGTTTATTGCTAAGTTTAATCAAGATTATATTGATAAAGAAAGTAAGCAAGGTCAAGATATTCTTAATTATATTAGAGACCTTACAAATGATGCTCAAATATATCTTACTGCTTTCTTTAATTATTGTTCTCTTGGTGAATGTTATACCTATACTGAACTTCGAGGAAATAAGATTATTAAGGAATGTGTTCCAACTATTGAAGCGTTTCCTATTCCTAATAATCAATTTATGGTTGAAGACCATGATATGTTTGCAAGACGTATTATGATGTCATATAATCAAATACTTGATACTTTTGAAGATTATTTGACTGATAAAGATAGAGCTTATCTTGATGACCTTTATAATACTTCTCCAGGTGCTTCTACTAAAGTTGTTCAATTAGGATGGAATCAATTATTTGAGAAATATCCAGAAGTTTGTGGTAAGTTTACTGATAAAGAAAGAAATTTATATAAAACTCAATCTTTAACTCCAAGTGCAAATAATAGCAATCTTTATGAAGTTTGGCATGTAGTTTGGAAAGGTTTTGCCCGTCAAGGTATTCTTACTTATACTAATGAACTTGGTTTCCAAGAACAAAGAATAGTTGAAGAAGATTATGAATTTAATACAGAAGTTGGAGATATTGATATTGAATGGAAATATAAAACTCAAGTTTATGAAGGCTATCGTATAGGTACTCGTTATAATGGTATTTATCCTGTTAAAGCTAGACCTATTCTTTATGAACGTAAAGGTAAACTTCCATATAATGGTATTCAAGAACTTCTTCCTTATTGTGGAAAGTTTAGTATTATTCAAATAATTACTCCTTTCCAAGTTTTTAGAAATATTATTTCTTATCATCAAGAAATGGTAATAGCAAAGAACAAGATGTTGATTTTGTTACTTCCAAAATCTCTTGTTTCTTCTGAAACAGAAGATGCTATTTATAGAATGGCAGCAGATGGTGTACTTCCTATTGATGATGAAGAAGACGCAGCAGGTGTTAAGATGCAAAACATTAGATTACTTAATGCTAATATGGGACAATACATAACAGAACTTAGTAATCTTAATGAAGCAATTAAACAAGAAGCTAGAGAGCTTGTTGATATGAATGCTCAACGTTATGGTCAAATAGCTCAATCTGCTGGAGCTTCTACAACTCAAAATGCTATTAGTCAATCAAGTACTGGTTCTGTTTTAATATTCCAAATGTTTGACCTTTTAAGATGTGCTGATTATAATAGAGATTTAGACTTTGCTAAATGTGCTTATATTGAAGGTCTTGAAACATCTTATATTGATAAGACAACTGGTAAGAAACATTATCTTAGTCTTGATGTTAATAGCTTTGTTAATTCTGACTATTCTACTACTGTTAGAAATAATGGTAAAGAAATGGATAAGATTCAACAACTTAAACAATGGGCGTTTAGTGCTGCACAAAATGGAGATTTAGAATCTGCTCTTGCAGCTATTCAAGGAGATAATGTTGCAGCTATTTCTGATAGTATTAGACAATTCTCTGAAATTAGAAGGCAACATGAAGAACAAATGAAGCAAATAGACCAGGCAATTCAAGAACAAGCTAATCAACTGAAGCTTCAAGAGATTTCTGCTAAGGGAGAACAAGATAGACAAACACTTGCTCTTAAAGCACAATATGATTTACAACTTGAATATGCTAAAGGTGATATAGCTTTACTTGGAGATGCAAATCCTCAAAACGATGATTATGCTAAAACTCAATTAGCTAAACTTCAGGAGGAAAGTAAGAGAGCTAGTGAAGCTGCTAAACTTCAACTTGAACGTCAAAAACTTGCAATGGATGCTTATAATAAAGCAGCAGATAGACAAATTAAAAGAGAAGAAATGGATAATCAATTAAAGATTGCCAAGACTAATAAGAACAAGTATGATAAGAAATAGGTTTTGTTTTATTATTTGTTGATTAATGTGTGAGAGTAGTGCTCGTGAGGGTACTACTCTTTTTTATTATCTGCCTATAAAATATTTAATATTTCAAATTCGTCTGTAAGACGTTCAATCGTATTTCGTGAATAACTTATCACCAAATATATTTGAGAGCCGCCCCGTAAAAGGAATTACACTCTACGTCAATGTTTACTTCTATGAAAGGCTTGTGAAAATCGATTTTAATTCATGCTTGATATAGAACTCATTAAAGCATGCAGTACTAGAATTGCTTGAGGAACTAACATTAATAAGACTTTTATATAATAAGGTATACATTATTATATAGGCAATATTAATATATTATAAATAAGTACACAAGCTATTGTTTATTAAAATAAAGTTTATACTTTTGCAAACAAGTAACTGATGTTACTCTTTTTATTATTAATCATTAAATTATTATTTTATGTTTGTATTTCGTAATACTCTTGGTTTTAAACCTCATACTCGTTTGATGGGTCCACTTGACGGAATTAATCTTGATTTTGGTGGTGGTGGAACTAATGCTCCAGACATCAACGGAGGTGATAATAAAGGAGGCAATAAAGACGGTGATGGTACAGACCCTGAACCTCCTAGTAATAAAGACGGTGACGGAGACGGTAAAGACGGCGATGGAACTAGTGATGGTGATGGGAAAGATAATCCTGATGGTAAAGATGATAAAGATAATGATACCACACCTTCTACGGGGGGGCTAGAAAAAGGTACTAATGTAGAGTTTGAAGGTCAAACTTATACAGTCGACGAAAATGGTAATCTCGTAGATAAAGATAATAAAGTTTTCAAAGAAGCTAAAGATGTAAAAGCTTGGATTGATTCTCTTCAAGTAGAAGAACCTACTGATGAAATTAATCTTGCTGCTATTCAAAAGGCTCTTGATGTAGAACTTACTGATGAAGATGGTAAGCCTGCTGAATTTGAAGATTCTATTGATGGTATCAAATCTTATGTAGATAAGGTTATTGAACTTAAAAACAATGAAGTAGCTCAAGCTGCAGTTAATAAAGTATTTACTGATAATCCTATTCTCAAGCAATTTGTAGATTATCTTACTGTAAATAATGGAGACCCTCGTGGTTTTGGTGAACGTTCAGACCGTAGTTCTATTACAGTAGATGAAAAGTCTGAGGAACAACAAATTGCTATTATTAAGACTGCTGCTAAAGAATTTGGTAATGCTAGTCTTAATGACAATTATATTAAGTATCTTAAAGATTCAGGTGGTCTTTATGATGAAGCTAAAGTTCAGTTAGCTAATCTTCAAGCTGCTGACAAACAACGTGACGAAGCTTACGCTAAACAAGCAGAAGCTGAACGTCAAAGAGAAGAAGCTGAAACTTTAGCTTATTGGAAAGATATTAAAGATGTTGTTACTAATCGTAAGATTGGTAATTATACATTACCTGAAACTCTTGTTCGCACAGTTAATGGTCAAAAAGTTACTGTTACTCCTAATGACTTTTATGACTATCTTTATCGTCAGACTAAAGATGCTGATGGTGTTATTGCAACAGCTTATCAAAGAGATTTGGCTGCTAAGTCTGCTGAACAAGAACGTGATGAAGAACTTCTTAGTGCTTGGTTGATGTATACAGGTGGAACTTATGAAGACCTAGTAAAAATGGCTATTAATGAGGAAAAAGTAAAAACTCTCAAATTAGTGAACAAACAAAGTAAAGGTCGTGGCACTGTACGAATTACTAAACCAGCAAGTGCTAATCATAAAGCTATTGATGATATTCAATTTAGCTAATCAATTTAATGTTTAACAAATAAATTAATTAAGTATGTACGCAATTCGTGAAGTGCAACGTGGTAACTATGATGACAGAGGTTATTCTAATGAGGAAACCATTGCTCATCTTATGTTATCTAAACCTAGTGAGATTAATTCTATGCTCACCTATACTTTTGGTATGGATGATGATAGATTTCCACTTAATTTCTTGACTGAAGGTCAAGGTGCTGCTGGTACAGTAGATATTGATACTACTGATTGGACTTGGAAGACTATGGGTCGTATGAAGTTCAATGATACTGTACTTTGGTTTAATATTGCTAATACAACTCCTGGTAAGGGTGGTGCTTTCTTTGAAGTTGAGTTTAGAACTCATTGGTTCATTGAGCAGTATGGTTTGATTGCTCCTGATGGTGTAACTCAGGTTCGTATTATGAAAGACCTTGGTAAAGGTGCTCATGGTGGTTATCTTTATCGTCTTCGTATTGCAAATCCAAATCCAAATGCTTATGTTGATGTAACTAAGAACTTGGCTGTAGGTAAGAGTTGGTCTTTGACTGCTCCAACTATTCCAGAGAGTTATTCTAAGGGTAATCGTACTAATAGTATGGGACCAGGTAAGATGACTTCTCAACTTGAGTTCCATCGTTTTAGTAAAGAGATTGCTGGTAACATTGCTAATACAGTAGTTACTTATGAGTTTAAGACTTCTAGTGGTGGTACTACTAATCTTTGGATTAATGAGGAGATGCGCCAGTTCGAGCTTCAACAGAGAGTAATGAATGAGGAACGTCTTTGGTTTGCAGAGTACAACAAGACTATTAATGGTGAAATTACAATGGTTGACCCAGATAATGGACAGCCTATTCCTTATACTGCTGGTATGCAGCAAATTTGCCGTGAAAGTAACTATGATACTTATGGAGAGGAACTTACTCTTAATAAGTTGAATCGTACTATTGGTGATATTCTTGATAAGGATACTGATACAGGTAAGATGGATATTGTTCTTGCTTGTGGTAAAGGTTTCGTAGAAGACTTTGATAGAGCTATTAAGAACGATGCTAAGGATAGTGGTTTTGTTACTCCTCTTGGTGATAAGATGATTCAGCAATCTGCAACTGGTCTTACTTATGGTAATTACTTCCGTCAATATAAGACTGTTGATGGTCACATTATTACTTTGAAGCATTTGTCATTCCTTGACCGTGGTACATTTGCAGATAATGCTAAAGCTAATGGTGATATTCATCCTCGTACTGGTTATCCAATGACTTCTCACCAAGCATTTATGCTTGATACTTCTTCTTATGATGGTCACAATAATATTCGTAAGGTACGTAAGAAGGGTCAGGTTTATATTAATGGTGTAATTAAGGGTCTTACTCCTATTCCTGCTTCTTGGGGCGCAGTTCCTACTAATTCTCTTGCAACTGATATTGATTGCTCTAGATATGAAGTTAAGAACTCATACGGTCTGCAAGTAGATAAGGCAACTAAGTTCTTCCAGTTGAAGTGTGTATTGTAATAACTAATAAAATAAATTAAACTATGAGTGATATTAAAATTCCAGACTTGAATATTCCTACTCCTAAAAATAGTGATGCTCCTACAGATAAAACTGTTGCACAAGAAGAAGCTGAGAGACAAGTTGCTTTAACTGCTGAACTCGAAGCTGAATATATTGATAAACGACAGATTATTATTGCTTCTGTTCTTAATTATTCTGCTTATCGTAGAATTAATATGGCGGCTCTTGGAAAGCCACGTAACACCATTGGTTCTTCTGTTAATTCAGTTCGTAAACTTATGTCTAATAAAGGTGAAGTTGAACATTACTTCCCAGAGTTAGTTGGTGTTGCTTCTAACAATCCAGAGTTTATTACTAGAGTTAAGAATTATCTTAATAATATCTTCTTTGATGTTCGTGATACTGAAAGAACTATTGATGTATCTTTCCGTTATCGTCATAAGAAAGATTATCTAGAAATTCATAAGAAAGAAGAAAAAATTTGGGAAACTTATAATGCAGTTGACCGTTCTAATACGGCTAAACTTTATGAAGCTGCTGTAATTCGAGATAATGATTTGTTCAATCTTGAAAGTACAAAGTATCAATATGGTGACCCACTTAATCTTGAACAATATATTCTTTATCGTCATTGTCTTAATTATCCAGATGTAGCTAAAGATGAAGCTTTCATTAATTCTAATGCTAATCTTCGTTTTTATATTAAGGATAAGAATAAGGAAGAAGTTCGTAAGAATAAACTTATTAAAGAACAGCAGGTTGCTCTTAGACATCTTGTTGAACTTCAAGCTTCTCCTATTAAAACAAATGCAGTTTACGTTGAATATTGTATTTACAGTGGTATTAGTCTTTCTGATGGTCTTTCTAAGACGGCTCTTATTCAATCTAAAGAATTGATGGATTTTGCTACTACAAACCCTCGTAAGTTCAATGAGTTCGTAAACGATAAGAATCTTCTTGATAAAGCATTTATTGAAACTCTTATTACAAGAGGTGAACTTGTTCGTTCTGATTTTAATCAACAAATTAGTACGCCTGATGGAGAGTTTATTGGAGCAAATATTAATGAAGCTATTAGTTATTTCAAGAACCCAAATAATGCTGGTTTGAAGACTAAGTTAGAAAATAAATTGAAATTGATTTAATATAGATAGATATGGATATTTCAGAAATGCACAAGATGTTTAGACAATATGGTCAACAAATGGGTATGCAAAATGTTAGAGCTATTCTTCCTGAACAGATTGATTTATTTATTAATAATAGTATTTCTGATACCATTAATCAAGTTATTACTCAAAACATTGGTATTACTAATGATAGAGTAATTAGCGATGCTTCAAAACTTAATCAGATTAACGCCTTGAAGTCTTTATACAAAGTATGGAAAGGAAATATATCTGCTGCTACAGTCAAAGGTAAGGAGAAGACTAATTATATTATTAGTTTTCAATTACCTTTGAATAACTTTAAAACTACTGGAAGTTACACTGATGATAATGTTTCATCTACTGCAATTAGTTTCTTGTATGCAGTTGACTTATCAATTAATTATAAGAAAACAGATTTTGTTACTAACGTATTTCCAGTTCGTATAATTGATGACCAATTTGCAGCTGATGTAGTTAATGATTTTGTTTTAGCTCCAAAAATGAGAAGTCCTGTGGCTTCAATTCACGATAACCTTATAGAACTATATATTGATAAGGCTGATTCTAAACCTGAAGATGAACAACCTTTTACTTTTAAAGGTGTAAGTATTAACGAACTTAGGTTTAGTTATATTGCAAAACCTGCTATTGTTAAATTTGCTGAAGATGTTGATGGTACTAATGTAAATTGTGATTTACCAGAGTACATGCACGTAGATATTGTTAAGCATGCAGTTGAACTTTATCAACTTGCTAAAAGTGGAAGTTTAGCTGCTGCTCAACAAGCTCAACAAAATCAACAAAGAGAACAAGTAGCAAACAATTATCGTGAAGATGGTAATCAGAGACAATAATAATAATTTAATAGAATAACAATATGAGACAATTATTTGTTGTAAAGAGTGAGGCAGTTATTGCTCCTAAAACAAGTGCAGCATTTGACCTTACTAAAGTTCCTGCTGGTTCTCTTGGTATCTTTGAACTTAATGATTTAAGCAAGTTCGTTTTAGATGCTAAATTGACTAAAGATTTTGGAATTGCTTATGGTCGTCCAAATAGTCAAGCTGTAGTACTTGAAGTTAATATTGATAGTCTTATTGTAACTAAAGTTACTAAGACTGCTGGTACTAAGTTTAGTGCTAACATTACAATTCCTGCTCCTGTAACTGGTAAGGATTTTACTATTGAGCTTGTTAAGCTTGATACTACAAAACATGAGCGTCGTGAGTGGACAGCTACTACTCGTTGTAAGAGTGGTGATACTGCTGCTACAGTTGCTACTCGTTTGCAGAAGGAGTTGGCTGCTAAGGTAGAAAATCAGAATGTAGGTGTTACTATTAGTACAGCTACTATTACTGCTACAGCTAAGGATTATCAACCTTGGGAGTTGATAGCAGCTGATGATTTGTATGGTACTACAGTTACTACTATAACTAAGGGTTCCGCTCCAACTTGTGATAAAGCTTATGTTCAGAACCTTGCTTCTGAGGCAGCTCAGAATAGAGGATTTAACAATACTCTTGCTGATGGTGCAACTATTTATCCAGGTTATCCTATGGACGTAGATGCAGACGATTATACACTGTATCATCTTAGATTTAAGAATCCTCGTGTTTATGGTCGTACTCGTGATGAAGCAGTTTGGCAAGAAGTAACTATTGCAGTTCCTACTGCTAATTCAGCTTTTATTACAGCTGTTGAAACTGCCTTTGGACTTAGCGTTGATTAAGCTGATGATGTGTAAAATTCAATAGGTAATAGTTTAGATGGGAATGAAGCTCTACATTCCTTTTACGGGGGGTCTAGAGCAACATTCCCATTAATTGTTTTGATATGGATGATTTTAATCAAGTTAATCAAATAGTATCTGATGCGATTAAGGATTCGTCTTATATAACAGTTTTAATAAGTAGCGGAGTTTATATTCTTTATACTCTTATTATTAGACTAGTTGACCTATTTAAAGCTAAAGACAGAAATAAACCATTAATTCAAATGGCTTCTGCTATTAAAGAAGTTAGTGAAAATGTAGTTAAACTTAATACTGTTTTAGATAAACAAATTCAAGATGCAGAAAGTAAAGAACTGACTAAAGTTCGTCAAGTTATAAGTTTAGCTTTTGATAGTTTTAGAGCTAATATTAGTAAAACTTGTAATGAGATTATTATTCATAATAATATCGAAGAAAATAGAGATTTAATTAGAGAGAATCTTTTTAAAACTATTAATACTGAATATTATAAACTTTATAATGTTTTTTCTGCTTATGAAGTTGATGGAATTAATATTGCTACAAAAATTAAAGATGAATGGATTGACGATACAACTAAAGAATGTTTAGAAGTAATATACGATGGTCAAGATAAGGATGTCCGAATTGGACAAATTATTAATAAACTTACTATTATTGCTAATGAACATTCTGTTTATGTAAATAATAAAGTTTTTAATCATTGAACTATTTAATAAGATGTTCTTATGAATAACAGTGATGTCGCAAATATTCTCAAACAGGACCTTGAGAGAAAAGAATTTATTGGTGTTAAAACCGAGATAGTTCTTTCTTCTCAAGGTTATGTTATAAATGATAGTAAGACTTGTAAATCTATTAGTAATCATATTCTTCAAGATTGTGTTGATAATTATGATTGTCTTACTGATGATAAATTAGAGGCAATTAGGTCTCAAGTAAATAATGTTTAAATAGTAAGCCGTATGGAAGAAATTAAGGTAACCCGCCCCGTAAAAGAAGCAGTTGATAATGAATCTTCTATTACTGGACAATTTAATAAAGTTGTAGTTAAACAACTAAAAAGAGATAGTACTGAAGAAATTCACCCAGAAGTACTTTATCTTACTATTCCTTCAGAATGGACTTGTACATATCATCAACTTATTAATTATATTGCTGATGCGGGTAAAGGTATTATTGATGATTGTAGTTTTGCTTGTAAAGGTGATGGTAAGAAATTGTTTAATTGTTGGGGATTATTTCAAAGTGCTTGTGCTGCTTATCAACAATTAGATTATACTAAAGCTAATTTTTATTATAATTATGTAAAGCAGCAACTTGAAGATTATTATAAGAATTTAGGTAAACCAATTTATAATGGAACTAATTATTATCCAATTACTCCTGATGGTAAACTTAAAGCTCTTTGTAGTTGTTCAAATCAAAATGTAACATTTAAAGTTGACATTGAAACTGGTAAACTTTATCAGAATTATCTAGATAATAAAGATAATGGTGAAGTATTTACTATTAATGATAATGGTCATTTAAATGTTGAATCTGATAATAAAGTTTAGTCGATTTCAAATTGGCAATTTTGTTCAATTACGCATACCTTTTCGGCACATCGAAATTTGCATAGACCCATTTTATTTTGTGTCTGAGCGGTTCAAATATGTAAGTTGATTAACTAATCACGAAATGTGTTTGAGGAGCGTAAATCTCAAATAAAACGTATTTTTTAAATATCATATTATGAAACAATTTAGTAAAGACTTAGGAAATGTATCTCTTGTTCCTAAAGGTAAATGGAGTAGAGAACAAGAGTATGAAAGACTTGCTCTTGTTTATAACGCTTGCGATAACCTTAGTTATGTTGCTAAGACTAATGTTTCTAGTGGAGTAGATATTGAAAATCGCGAATATTGGCAACCAATGAATGTTACTGGTTATAGTGATAATAATTTCATTAATCTTACTACTGAAAACGAAAATGGTACAATTACTGCTTTTGATAGTATTGAAGAAGCTGTAGCTACAATTTTTCCTATTAATCGTAGAGCAGGTGCTACTCTTAGTTTTTTTAATCTTAATACTGATAGACTTGACCGTCAAGCAGAATTTGAACTTTGGCAGTTTAATTCAACTGATTTAGCAAATTGGGAGAATAAAGATTATTGGAACAATATTTATTATAATTGGAATGTATTTGTAGGTTGGTATATTAGTGCTGATGCTTTAAATAATCACGTTAAATTTCCTAATGTTGGTCAGTATGCTTATGTTGGTTCTAATCTTAATGATGCAATTTTGTATCAATGTAGAACTAATACCATTTGGACAAATACAGGAATTAAAGCAAGGAATTATATATCTGTAATATTTGGCGGAAACATAACTATCGGAGAAAATGGTAATTGGTTTTGTAATGGTAAAGATACTGGTATTCCAGCTACTCCTGCTGTTTATGAACAACTTGATAATATTAACTTGCAATTACAACAACATAATAAAATCTTAGAACATCAAACAGTAATAAATAGCCAATTAGATAATAAAATACAAACTAATTTGCAAAATATAAATAAAAATATAGCTGAAATTGATGAAATCAAAAAAGAAATTATTACATTTGTACCAATATCAAACGAGCTTATAAATAATTTATTCGATTAAAATATTATAAATAATAAAAATTATGTAGATTATGATGTAGGTATTAAAACTTTTGCTAATAAAGTGAATTATCAACATTGTGACGAAGGACTTCAATCCAGTAATCATGGAGGAACAAATAACAGATATTAATAGTAATAACAACTTAAAATAATAGATTATGAAATTTTTAGATTTAAATGGTTTAACTCATTTTTGGAGTAAGATTAAGGACTGGTCTAATTCTAATTTTTTTAGTAAAGAAGGTGGTGAAATTAGTCCTAAACAGGGTTTACAGTATATAATTAATGGTGAACAACTAGATGTATCAAAAATAGGTAATGAAAATAAATCTATAAGCATTTTCAATGTTGATAAAAATGGAATAAGTGCTAAAAGAATAGTGATAACTGGAGGCACTGCAATCCAAGTGTTGATGGCAGACGGAAGTGTGAAAACTTTGAATGCTAACAATGGTATTGCAGGACTTGATTCAAATGGCAATGTTCCATTAGCCCAATTAGGTAATCTTGATACTACAGTTGCAGAAGTAGTAACTGCTCTTCCTACAACTAATATTAAGAAGCATATTTATCTTATTAAAGATGCTAGTAATGTTACAAAGAATCAATATGAGGAATATATTTATACTGGTAATACCAGTGCGACTTATGATGCTTCAAAATGGGAGAAACTTGGAGACTTCCGTGCTACAGTAGACCTTGCAAATTATTATACTAAGAGTCAAGTTGATAGTATTGCTAATGGAAAATCTTCTACTAGCCATACTCATAGTGTAATAATTAATGGTATTACTAAAACTATTGCAGCTAGTGGAGGCACAGCTGTTAATCTAGGTACTTATCTTACTAGTCATCAAAGTCTTGCAGAGTATGCTAAAAAAAATGAGGCAGTTGGCGTGAATAACATTGAAATATTTGAAGAAGTTCTCGCTGTTGACCCACAAGGACAAAAACTAGCTCAGGCTATAAGGTTCCATGATGTTAATAATGCTAATAAACTAGATATAAAATTTAAAGATGCATCATCCAATATGAATGGCTTCATGTCTATACGTGACAAGAATAAACTTGATACTATAGCTCTTGGAGCTACAGCAGACAGCGCAATAACTACAACAGAGATAGATGCATTATTTACTTAATAATAATTTTAAAAATTAATTAATATGAAGTTTTTAGATTTAAATGGACTAAACCATTTTTTAACAAAAATAAAAGCAAGTTTTGGCACAGCTATTGTTAATAATTATGATTATAGAAATGAACTAGACAATGCAGGATATATAAGTATTCCGTTTGTTACAAACCATCAGATTGTTAGAATGGATTATTCAATGAATATCAACGTATATAATTGGTTTCAAAATGCGTCGAAAGGAGGCATCCTAGAGATAGTCTTTGCAGAAGCGAAAGGAGGTAACACTTATTGCACTAACAAGGACAATGTTAGCTTCATATATCAAATGGGCATGTCATCACATGGTCCACTTCTTAATAAGATTAATGTTTTGAGCACGGCATACAATACCTATACCCGCTTAATCAAGACAGATGATGATAAACTTGTTGTTGTAGAGTTTGTTCAAAACCAATAAAATTGTATAAATAAAATAAATTATTATGAGAAATAAAACAGGTAGAGCAAAACCAGTAACTCCTAAAGCAGGAGTTACTAAAACCTCAAGAAGATATACTTATGGTGATAAACTTGAACTCTAAGTCGCTGACTTTAGAAATTTAAAAAAGTAAAACAATATGAAGAATAATAAGAAACAATTACATGAAGCACTGGCTGTGCTTCTTACTAAATTATCATCAGCAAGGGACAATCCCTTATTGATAGATAACTATGTAGTAAATGCTTTACGAACAACTCTTGTAACTTTTAAAGAATCTGGAGAACTTCATGAAGCATTAAAAGAGCAAATACAAACTGCTATGCAAAGTAACAATCCTTGGATAAGCATTTTGATGAAATCAATGAATATAAATTCTTCTATTGATGAACATATAACAGATGAAGCCGTTGATAATATGATTGAATCGATGTTAGGAAAGGAACAAAGTTAATACAATAAATAAATTATATACTAAAAAAAGGAAGTACTAAATAAGTACTTCCTTTTTTAATTGAAATTAACTGCACAATATTTGTTATTTTGTATGTAATTTATAGATTTATGTTAAACTAATTTATAATTATAATCTAATTAATACAACATATTAAAAAGAATCTTATATTTGCAACTATTAATAATATTATTAACTTTTAAAATAAATAAGAGTATGAATAGGAAAGAAACATTAATTTGGTCTATAATCGACAATGTGATTGTAGCATGTGATATTCCTAGAGCTGACGGTACTCATTCTATTACTAGAGAATCTATTGTTAGTAAATCTAGAGAAGAAAATGTAGAATTGTATGATTCAATGTCTTTTACGGGGCGGTTATAATAACTAAAGTTATGAAAGTAAAAGAAGGTTTTGATGTTTATGATGAACTTCCTGAAGATATGATAGCTTATCTTAGATATAATGGAAGGCATTTTAATAGAAGACTTGTTGAGTTTGCAACTAGTAAAATGACTACTAGAGATTCTAATGGAACAGAAGTTCCTCTTGAACCTATATCTAAAGATAAACTATTTGATATGATGAAGCAAAATGGAGTTTATCTTGATAATAATGACAATCCTTACGATGCAGTATTTGCAGCTAATATGTGTAAAGCTGATTATCTTGGAAGTAGTATTACTGATGAAAAACATTTATGTTTGTATGTTAAAGATGTTATTGATGATGTAGATGGTTACGATGGAATTGTTTTTAATCGTTGGTATGCAGATATGTGCCGTAAAGGAGTTCAAGTTGATTGGTATGAATGTAGATAACATTAATAATTACTATTCTTTATAATAGCTTTCAAGTTAAGAAATTATCTTAATTTGGAAGCTATTTTAGTTTTTATGATTATCTTTGCAGAGGTATTAATATTATTAATAATCAAATTGTTATAACAATGAGTACAAAACAACTTTATGAAAAAACTTCTGAAGGAATGAAAGAAGTTAGTCCTCTTGTTTCTATAGAGGATATTTATTCTAAACTTAGTGATACTCCGCTTGAAGCTCTTGTATCCCTTTTTAATCACGTAAAATGTGAGTGGAAAGGAAGTGTTTCTGATACTCGTAGAACTGTTCCATTGTTCTTACGTAGAAGTGGTTTATTTATTACTTATAATAATGGAACAAAATATATTACAGAGTTCTTTAGTGCTGGAGCTGACCAAATTACTACAGAAGGTTGGGTAAAAGATTCTAATTGGACTTCTGTTCCTGATGAAGATTATATATCTGCTGGAGTTAAACCAGGAGTTGGAACTATTGGATATGAACAACTTAATGATAATTTGAAACAGTTGTTTAGAGAGAAAGTTAATGTGACTAATTTTCCAGATGATGAAGATATTGCTTCTGTTGATAACATGCTTAAACTTAAAGACAGAGAAGCTGATGCTGCAAAATTTCAATCTAAAGGTTATGTAATTCTTAGAAAGAATTTACGTTTAGTTAATGGTGTAGTTAAGAATATTCTTACTCAAAAAATGGTTAATGAACCCAATACTATTTATGAAATTAGGTATGATTTTGAATTAAATGAACAAGAAAAATGATATTACAGCTGTGAGTATTGTAGGATTAAATATTAAACCTAAAATAGAAGTATATATATCAGGTGCAGATGTTTATATAAAATCTCTTGGTTATATAATGGTGTCTATTATAATGTCTCACGCAGATTATAATATTGTTAACGATATACCCGAAGGTATTACTCAAGTTAAGATACTTAATAGAGAAAAGGTAACAGTAGAAGAACTTTTGACTTATAGGTCACTTTTAAGATATACTTTTTTACCTTATTTGTGTGACAATAATCTACTATATAGAGAGCACAATTATATTAAAAGTGGAACTTTTACAAATAAACCTACTAAAGCTCCTATAGGTTTTGCTTACTTTTGTACTGATAAACAAACAGGCGAAGGTGCAACTGATGGTATAACGATTTATTATAAAGGAAATGATATTTGGGTTGATGCTTTAGGTAGAGTGGTAGATAATAATAATTATCCTATTATTATAAAAGGTACTACGATTCAAAGACCTACTCTTACATCTACTAATGATGGTTTTGAATATTATGATACTACTCTCAAAAAGAAAATCCTTTGGAATGGTACTGCTTGGGTAAATCTTGATGGTACAGAATTAGCACAATAATTATGGAATTAATAAATCAAATACTTCAAACTATTATTAATAGTTTTGATATTGCTTATTGTTTAGTAGTTAATTTACTGACTTATATTCTTATAAGTAGTATTATTAGTGTAATACATAAGCAGATTACTAGAGTTTTGAAACGTGTAATACTATGTATTAGTATTATTATAGTTAGTATTGCTTATGTTAATTTTGGCAGTATTGATATAAGAGTTCTAATTAATAGTATTATACTTGCCCCGATAAGTTGGAGCTGGGTATTTAAACCTATTGCTAAACGAATGAATTGGGATTATAAAGATTTTGATAACAAATTAAATAATTAAGTTATGGATATAAATAAAATTTATAATGCTTTGCAAAGTCTTCCTTTGAGTGTTGACCAAAAGAACACTTTATATAATGCTTTATTTGAAGGAAGTAATGATAATATTGAGGAACAATTAAATCAACTTAAAAATAAAGTAAACAATCTTAAAGTTGATGATAAGATAGCAGAATTAAAGAATCAAATAAATGGCATTAAAATTCCAACTAATGCTACTAAAGAAGTTGCAGGTACAGTAAAAGCAATAAGTAATATTGTAAATATTGATACTGAAACTGCTACTGTTGAAACAGTAGCTGGAGTAATTAATACTTTGCTTGTTAATCTTAGAACTGCTGGAATTATTCAAATGTAACTCTGTAACTACTAGATACGTTTGTGTCCGTGCCCCTAATGCTAGTAATAGTGTTAGGGGTTTTTCATATCCTGGAGTTACTAAAGATATTAATAATATAATTAACAATAATACTTCTAATCATAATCGAATTTCTATTACGCATTTGCTTGCGTTCTCCCAACATCATGTGTATCAGTCGATTAATCAATCACAACCGCCGTCCGACACGATTTGTGTGCGCACACAGTGGCATATACGTGGGCGTTTGGGATTTGGATAACTGTCTGAAAATGATTATATTTGCATGCGTAAGGAACAGAAATTTATGTTAAATGGATTGATAATTAAATTACTTGGTACTTACAGTCATAGATATATAGTTCCTTACAATAGAGTTAATAATGTAACAATTAAAGTTATGAGTAGTAAACAAATTAATAGAATTAGACTTCCAACTTGTGAAGTTGAATAAGATGTAGTTAATATACTTATTCTAGCCGCCCCGTAAAAGATATGTAGATTTAAATAACGTTCCAATAAACATTTGCTAAGATTCTATAAGTACATGCCTTTTACGGGGCGGCTTTAAACATTTAATGATTTACATATTGATATGAGTAGTATTGCACAATTAGTTAGCGAAATAGCTCATAGTTATGGTCAACCTAATAATCATTCTCTAAGAGAAAAGATTAGAAGCGTAATCGTTCATACTAGAGCTGAAATTATTAGAAGAAGTTATGAAAATCATAACTATGTAGATAAACTACTTACTCAAAGATTTAAAGTTACTTTGACTAGTGTAGTTGATGGAGATTTTGAACTTCCAGAAGAACTTCAAGATATTTCAATAGATAAAATTAAAAGAACTAATCAAAAGGTTCCAAGACCTATTAGACTTACTAATAATCTTCCTTTTGACAGAGTTAGTACAGCAGGTTATCGTACCAATAGAGAACTTCCTTATATTAAAGAAACTACTGCTAGATTTCGTGGAAGTGTTCCAGGTTTATGTGGAGCTATTGCTTATGATTATATTAATGAATATATTTATTTATTTCCTCCTGCTAACGATAAACCTATTAATATAGGTGCTATAGTAATAGAATCAAGTTTTGAACAACCAAATCAAATTGCTGATATTAATGGTGAACTTACATTCGAGAATAAAATCTATGATGATAACGAATGGTTACTTAGTGAAGATATGGTTGGTCAAATTAAAGATATAATATTTAAAAGGGATTTATTAAATCAAAAACATGAAACTGATGAAATCCCTAGTACAATAAAATATGATTAATTATGCCGATAAAAGTAAAGAAGTCTATAAATGTTCCTCAATACTATAAAGATTTTATTGAAGAAAACAAAATTAAACGTGAACGTGCAAGAATAACTGTAGATGAATTAACTGCTACTATTGCTTCTAAACGTTCTGCTATTGTTCCTGATGTAGATAAATTTAAATATCCAGTAATAGATTATCCTGAGTTTCAACAAAACAAATATATTAATGGTCGTCTTGAAAATGCAGCTAAAGGTATGTTTGAAGACGAACGTAAAGACCCAGAGATGAAACATCTATGTTTTAGACTTGTTGGATATGCTGTAGATTTGAGGAAGATTTATGAAGAAACAGAAAAGATTAGACTTTATGATAAGATGATTAATCTTTCTTTAAAAGAGTATAAGCGTATAGTTAAAATTTACTATAATGCTGTAGAAAGAGAATTGATTCTTAAAGGAAATGGTTATCGTCTTGAAGATAAACTTGGTTGGATTTGTATCAATCGAGTTCTTAATACTGGAGCTAAAGTTTGTGATTTTGAAGCAACTAGAAAAAATAAGAAAAGACTTATTGCTGAAGGTAAACAAATTTATAATAAAGACGATGCTGAGTATTGTAGAGAACATGGTATCGAATACGATGCTGTTGATGCTACTGTTTACAAAGCTGATGAAGTTTGGTATGAATATTGTTTATTAGGTTCTAAAGTGCAAGGTCGTACTTTGTGTTTTAAAGCTATTGATACTAAAGATATTAAACTTAGACCATATTCTAATGAAGAACTTCTTAAACTAACAAATAATGATGTAAATAAAATTATGGATTTAGATGTTTCTATGAAACACAAATTCGTTTTATGTACTCAAGCAGATAAAACATTATATACTAAATTTATTAGAAATGAAGAACAAAAAAAGAGTCTCTATGGGACGTATAGTAGGAAAGGTAGACAACGACTTTAATCTAAATGAAAGTGATTGGATTCCTCGTGCTGCTGCTTGGATAATAGATGCACTTAGTCAAATGAAGTGCCTTCCTACTGAACTTAAAACTCGTAAGGTTGAAGTTAGTGGAAGAATAGCTATTTTTCCTTGTCAATTAGATACTAGTGAACTTAAAGTGTATGACCGTAATGGTTGTGAAATAAAAGAAGCTGGAGTTAATATTCCTTGTTGTGGAAATGTTAATTCAGCTTCTTCTGTCGTTAAAGAGATTGCTGTTATTGACGATAGCAATAAAACCGGAGTAGACTTTATGAAAGTTGGAACTATTATCAATGGTGACAATAGAAATTATGTAGTAACAGATTGTAATCATATTGAATTAAATTTTGATACTGATTATATTATTGTTACAAGTCGTGAAGTTAAAACGTATTATGATGAATATTATGATTGCAATGTTCCTTATGTTTACGATAATGGTCTTCTGCTGGAAGCTTTAAGTTATTATATACTTTATAAATATTTGAGTAGAGGAAGTAAACATCAAGTTTATAGTTTAGCAAGTAATAGTCCTGTTACAAATCCATATCTCCAATGGAAAGAATTAAAGAGTAAAGCTATTGCTTCTGTTCGTAATGATATTTATAGTGATGAAGGTTGGAGAAACTTCTTCTATAATTCAACGTTTGACCCAAGAAGATAATTATGGAAATAGTACCAAAACTTGATTTAAATAGAAATCCAAAAGAAGTTAAGTGTGGTAGTTTAATTGCTGCTAAAAATGTTATGACTGATGATAGTGGTAGTTATTTTACTAATGAATACGGATTTGGAGTTTCTTTTGAAACAGACACTGATGATGAAGATTTAGATACTTCTAATCATCCTAGTGAATATATAGTTGGCGTAATTCCATGTAATAAAGAAATTGTGATATTTACGTATTCTGCTTATGAAGAAAAAGCTAGAATTTATCGTAAACCTGATGAAGGTAAAGCTTATGAAGTTTCTACAAATTGGGAATATCATGGTGGAAAGATTACTGGTAGTTATACTTACAACTATAAAGGTGAATTAATAATTGTAGTAGCCGAAAGTGATGCTGTTGATTTGAATAATAATAAAATTTATGTTCCTCTTAAAACTTGGAACCTAAATACAGGTTCTACTGGTCTCGAACATGGTATTGAAGAAAGTATTCCAAAAGCTAAAGTTAATTATGATATTACTAATGGTTCTCTTAATTGTGGAGTTTATACTTTCTTTATTCGTTATCAGATTGACGATTACAATTATACAAAATGGTTCCAAATTACTGATGATATTATTATTATAAACGATGAAGGAAAAGATGTTCCTATTCATAATTTTCTTGATAGTAAATCTGCTCTTACTCGTTACAATACTGACGGTAATGGTAATCCTACTACAGAATTTGAACCTTTCTTAGTAAACGGTAATGATAAATCTAATAAAGGAGTTTACTTTACTCTTGATATAGATAAGAGTTATAAATTTACTAAATATCAAATAGGTTATATTGTTAAGCATAATGATGCTGTTGATGGTAGAATATTTAATACTTATTCTATTGATATAACTTCTTTAATGTTTAATACTAATACTTATATTGAAGAAGAAAGTGTTGATGAAATGCTTCGTGAACCAGTTCAACTTTATGATGTTAAGAATGTAATTAATTACAATAATAGAATTTATGTATCTAATTATAATGAAAACCTTAATGAAGATTTAACTGGTAATAATAAAAATGTTCATGTTGATATTGAAACTAAAAAAATTTCTGATTATAGCAAATCAGTTGTTACTACTAAACAGTTGATTATTACAACTAATTTTGCTATTGGAAATTCTACTTCTGTAAATGATGTTTGGGCTGCTGATAAATATACTATTAGTAAAAACGAAGACTTAATAGAATATGTTATTAAACCAGAATATATAACAGAGTTTATTAGAAAGTTCTTTACTTCTGCAATTAAAGTATTTGGTTATGGAAGTACTATTAATATTGACCATGACAATATTGAGAACATTCCTAATAATCCTAAGAATGAACCTTATATGACTAGAAGTAGATTCTCTTTATATATAGGTATTATTAGTGAAGGCACAAGTCAACAAGTTGCTATTTATGATTCTCATAGTCAGAAAGCTATTAATATAGATAGTATAGTTATTCGTAATGGTTATATTGTAATAACTATTAAAGGAAACAAATATCTAATGAATAAGAGTACTGATTTTCAAGTGTTAATAGAACAGGATTTATTCTTTAGAAATGGTTCTACTATAACTCAACGTGCTTTTTATAATCAACCGTTACTTCATAATCCTCCATATATTTATACTATGGGATATGGAATGAATAGTTCTGCTTATGAAGCTACTACTATTAGTTCTAATAATCATACTTCTCCATTTAATAATTTTAGAAGTTTAATTCCTGGTCAGATTTATAGTTTCTATATTCATTATATTAGAAAAGATGGTTCTGCTACTAATGGATTTATAGTTCAAAATGAAGTTGACGAAAAAAGTAATCAATCTATTTCAGACAAAGAAACTGATACTGGAGCTAAGTTTGACGTAGTAGTAAATAATATTGGTAATAAGCTTTTTAGAGTTCCTACTGTAGCTAACGATAATATACTTATATTTCCAAGATTTAAAGTTGATGTAATTCCTTCTAATTATATTGGATGGTTTGGTTCTTATGAGAAAGTTGAGGATATGGCTTATCCTTGTACAGTTCTTAATGGAGAATTAAATGGACATAGATTTACTGTTACTAATACAAACTTTGAGTATAAAGAAGATTCTATTCAAGGAAATAAATATTTCTTTATTAAATCTGATGAAATAGGAGATAATAATACTGAAAGTTTAACTAGTCATATTAAACCTACTATTCATCCTAATATTTCTTTTGGAATTGTTCCTAAAGGTAATGTTGGCGATAAAATTGTAGTTTATAATGATAATAAAGATGTTTATAATAAATCTGTTAAAACTCTTTATAGAGTAACAGATAATAATTATGAAACTGGATATAGCAAAGATAATCATAAATATACTCCTAGTTTTTATAATCAAGATAAGATAGTTACTTATAATAAAGAAATCATTGCTAATCCTACTGCTTCATTTGTTTTAAATACTAATTCTCAAAAGTTGAACGGATATACTATTAGTATGGATGATAGTTATAGCTATAATAAATATCCTACTAATGCCTATTCTATTAAACAAGATTATAATGAAGGAGCAGTTTCTTTGACTAATGAAGAAGGTAAGTCTTTAGGAGTTTATTATAATAAAGTTCTTAGTCCTGACAGACTTAGAGATTTTCTCGAATTAAAGGAATGTTATAAGTCTGCTCCATTAAAGAGTTATACTAATTACAGTAAAGACTATATTGATTCTTTTGATAAGACTATTCGTAGAAGTGATGTAATTTCTGATGAAAGTCTTGTTAATGGTTTTAAGAATTTCAATGTTGAACAATATAAAATCATAACTGAAAATAAAGGTAGTATTACTAATATTGTAGGTATTGGTCTTTATATGTTAGTTCATACTCAATATAGTTTATTTGTATTTGATAGAACTCCAAAACTTACACAAAAGAGTCAACTTGAAGTTCCAGATGTATTCGATATTGATTATCAAGAAGTTCTTCCAAGTAATGAAGGATTTGGTGGTCTTGCTAGAAAAGAAGAATCCATTCTTAGTAAACATGGATATATTTGGTTTGATTCTGTAAATAAAGTTATATTCAAGTTTGAAAATGGTAAAGCTGAAATTCTTTCAACTAATATAAATAACTTGATTAAATCTCTCGATATAGATTATGTTGTATTCGGAGAAGATTTGAAAACTAATAGATTGCTTATTTGTATTTGGTTAAATCAAACGATTGATGGAAATCTTCGTAATAACCAATACTATATAACTTTAAGTTATAACTTTAATCTTAATGATTATATAAGTCTTCATGATTATTCTTTTACTGCTAATTATAGAACTTATAATAATAGTTATTTCTTTAACGAAAAAGTTGATAGAGCTAGACTATATGAGTTTGACGAATCTGAAACTGATTACAAAAATCTTGCTAGTGTTAATAACGTTTTATATCCAACAATATATACTAAATAGATATGGGCTTACAAAGATTAATTAATGTAGGGGTTTCTAATATATATTATGAAGAAAATGGAAATATCCGTTTAACTTATTATATAGATGGAGATGCTATGTCCGGAGCTGGACAAGTTAATATTAAACTAGAACTTGATAATGCTCAAGTTTCAAATAGTAATGTTGATGCATCATTTCCAGGTAGAACTTCCCTAAATACAACTGTTGGTTTGAGTTCTAGAGTTCCTGGTTCTACACATAATATTAAAATTACTGGTACAAAAAATGGAGTTGTTAGAACTGCTAGTAAAAGTAATACTTTTCCAGTTCAAGCAGATTTAGATAAAATAGATATTAATTTTACTCATAGAGAAACTATTCCAGAAAAGATATTAACTGATACTTTTTCTTTCATTAATATTGGTAATTTCGGTGGAGTAAGATTTGCTATTGATGAAGATGTAACTGATAGTAGTACTAAATACGAAACAAACTCTATACAGACTATACCAAATAATGATAATAAAAGCCACGTTATTAATTATAGGTATAAATGTGGAGATTTAGTTGCTACTAAAAGTTATACTGTTGACCATAGTAGAAGTGAACCTGAACATAGAGTTCCTTATGTTTATCCAAATCCTGTATTAACTCAAGTAGATAACAACCATTACGAAATAATTATTCATGATTTTACTAACGATGGTTCTAGATACGGAGTTACTGATACTAGTAAAATTAAAGTTCGAGTAACTTATAACATTAAATATATAGATTTTGATTATGCCGATTTTACAGGTAATAAATTAAATGTAGAATTAAATTATAGTACTAAAATTACTTGTTTTGTTTATAATACTGAATACAGTACTGATAAATCAGAAGATGTAATTCTTAAATTTGTATATAAGATTCCTGAAGTTAAGATGTTAAAACCGATTATTAGTTGGAAATATATGGGAACTGGTAGACCAGGAGATAAAAGAAGAAAAGCAGGAATAATAATTACTGGTAATTTTGATGCTATTAAAAATTTGAATATTAAAGAATTTCCTAATATCGAATCTGATGGTACATTATATACAATTTATACTAAAGACGGAAGTATACCAAATATAGATAATACAATAGAAAAATTAACAGAAGAGAAAACAATATTAGATACTAATAATGCTATTTATTATTTTAGAAATGTATTTGTTTATAATGATAAAAAACGAAATCCTACATATTCAGATTCTTTAAGATTTGTATATAATGTTAGCAGAGAAGGAAATCCATTTTATTTTGATTACGAAAAACCAAGTTTGGAATATCCCAGTAATATTTGTAGTTATCTTGATGTTATTTATAATAATGATTATAATAATTCTAAGTCTCTAGAATCAATTAATTATATTCTTAATTATTTTGATAATAGATATTCTTTAAATGCTAAAAATATTTATAACGTAGCTGAAGATGGTTTAAGACGTAGATATGCTGGTTATTATCTTGATGTTTATACAGATGAAACTCAAGCTATAAATCTTAAACTTAGTGATGGTTCTAATGATACTGATGAAAACAATAGAAATACTTTCAATCATTATGATGATTATAAGTTTGCTAAGTTTGACAAAGGTAGTTGGAACTTTAATTACTTTAGAAATGGTTTTAATAGAGGTAATACTGAATTATCTGAAACTGAACTTGTAAGAGCTTGTAATTATATTTATTATAATCCAAGCACTAAGCAAAATGAAGTTCATGTTATTACTGAAGAAGATTTAAAGAAATCTCCATTATATAAATCCGATAATAGAAGTTTGATTTATGGAAAGTATATTGTTACTAGATTTATATTTAATAATGATGATGCTGCTCATAGATTTAAACTTGAAAATATAACATTTAATATTCAACAATATTAATTATGACAAAGAAATGTAATAGATTAAGAGGTGAACGACCTAAAGCATTTTGGGGTGCTTTAGTTGGTGGTGCTATGAATTTGATTGGTAGTGCTATTAGTTCTAAGTCTCAAGCTAGAGCTATCAGAAGACAAATTGAAGCTCAGAAAGAAGCTGCTCGAACTCAATTAGAGTTAGCTAATAATAATAATCTTGCTAGTACGTTGAATAGTTATGTAACTGCTACAAGAAGTTATAATGATGAAGATGTTTATAATTTAAAGTATCGTCTTGGTGGTAATAAACGTTTAGGAAGTAATAGAATTTATATTACTGATGGAGGTAATGCTACTAAGATTGGAAACGATACATACCTTTTACGGGGGGGTTCTCACGAGCAAACCAATGAGACTGGTCAAACAGGTATTGGTATTAACGTTGGCGGAAATGAAATTGAAGCTGAAGGCGGTGAAGTTGCTCAAAAGAAAAATGGTGCTTTAAGAATCTTTAGTGCTCAACCTATTCTTGACAATGGTATGAGTCCTGCTCAAGCAGTAATGAGTGGAGCTAACAAAGATAGAGTATTTAATGCTCAGCAGCAATTTAAAAGAAGAAATCATCTTAGTGATGATGGAGGTAAAGCTAAACATGGTACAGAAGTTCCTTACAAACGTATTCATATTAATGAAGATGGTACTTTTACAGATACTTTAACTGGTAAAAATTATAATACTTCTGCTACAAACGGTGAAGAAGCATTAGATAATTTATCAGATGTTATTGAATACTTTGCAGATACTAAATCTATAAAAGGTAAGTTAGCACATAAACTTTCAGGATTAGATGATATAGTAAACAACAAAGGTTATTACGTTATAAATAAAAATAGTAAATTAAGTAAACTTACAAATAAACTTAGTGATAAAATTAAAAACTTTGAAGCTAGTAGTTTACTTCCTGGAGCAAAACCTTTTAAGATAGCTTATGATATTCCTTGGACAAATGAAGTATTTCCTAATAACGAAATGGTTAAAGGATTTAATATGATTGATAATTTGCCTACAGAAGCATATAGATATAAATTGAAAAATCCTTTATTAGATTATAAATATCGTTTTGGTGGTCGTTGCAAACTTAGAAATGGTGGTTTAACTTCTAAAGATAGAGGTTCTTCTAAACATCCTTATCCTTCTGTATCATCTAAAGATTTTGCAGGTGGTGGTAGAAGTTATCCTATTCCAACTAAAGCTGATGCTGTTGATGCTTTAAGACTTGCTGGTCTTCATGGAAGAAGTGACGTTAAAGCTAAGGTATATTCTCTTTATCCTGAACTTCGTCCTAAAGCTAGAATTGGTGGTAGTTGGAAAGCTCCAGTTTATAATACTAATAACTACAGAGTTTCCAATCGTATGAGAAGACAAATAGCAACTTGGGAAGGTTCTGATTTTGCAGGTCAAAATAGAAAGTTCAAAGGTGATGCTATTGGTGCTAAAGAAAGAGAGCTTAGACGAATAATGGGAAGAACTTATAATTATCTTAATGATAATCAAAGAGATTCTCTTAATAGTATTTACTATAATAGTCGAGTTGATACTTTCAAAAATGCTTTTGGTAAATGGTTTAGAAATTTAAATAGTGCAGTAGATAGAGGTGATGAACGTGCGTTCAATAATAGTCTTGCTGGTATTAGACAAAGTATGACTATTGGAGCAAATAGAAAAGGTATGAGAAGTTTAGCTAAACGTAGAGCTTGGGAAAGAAATTGGTTTGGTAATCCTATTCCAATAGTTAGCAACGAAACTAAAGCTATTCTTAATCAACAAGCTGAAGCTAAAATGGTTCAACCTACAGATAATACTAGAGTTGTTATTCAACCTGAGTATATTGAAGTTCCTGCTCCTGTTGGTCATGGTGTTGTTCCAGTAGATAATCCAGACCCTAATTTATTGCAAGGTAATATTAAAGATAATTTAATTAATATGGGAAATAAATTTAGATTAGGACAAAGATGTGGTGGAAGTACTAGAATGCGTAAAGCCTTAGGTGGTGAAAGCCGCCCCGTAAAAGGTATGAGACGTAAACTTGCTTGGGGTGATGTAACTTATCCTTATCGTAGAAATAATAATTTTGATTATTGGGATATTATAGACCAAGAACAAAAAGCTAATGATAAAGGTGGTATAAGTCCTTGGACAACATCTAATAAATACGATGTTAAAGTTCCTTATGTAATTACTAAGAGTACTCCTACTATTCCTTATACAAGTCAAGTTAGTACTCCAACTTCTGGAGTTTCTGAAAATAAGACTATTCCTACTTATACTGGTAATAAGTCGGGTATGATAATTCGTGATGCTGATTGGTATGGTCTTGGAGCTGATTTAGTTTCTAGTATTGGAGGAAGTATTCTTGGTTTAGGTGCTTATAAAAACTTAGATTTTGATTATAATCTTCCAAACTTTGTAGAGGAAAGTCCAGTTGCTCTTAATACTACTTATCATAATGAAGCTCAAAAATCTAATGTTGAACGTAATCGTTTAAATAGTAGAAATAGTATTCTTAGAAATACTATGAGTGGTAGTACTGCTGTTGGTCGTATGCAAGGTGTTGATACTAACGCTTTATATCAACTTAATCAACTTGCTGATGAAAAAACTAATAAAGAAACTGAACTTATGAATCAGAATCTTTTGAACGAACAACAAGTTAGAGCTAGAAACGCTGCTGCTAGAAATCAGTATTATAATACTGTTGCTAGTATTAAGAATGCTGCTATTCAAGCTAAGAATGAAGCTGAACTTGCTAAGGGACAAATTCTTAGTGGAAGTCTTCAAGGTATTGGAAATAGTTTCCAAAACTTTATTAGTCAAGGTCGTCAAAATTATGATGATACTCAAGCTATGCTTATGGGAGTTGCTGCTTCTGATTATGCTACTCCATCTAGATTACTTGAACTTGGTGTTGATGTTGGTGATGATGCTGCTCTTGCAGGTATTTATCGTTCAGCTATGAATATTCCAAATCCAGGTGCTAGACCTAAGAGAGAAGACTATTCAGATAATACTGAATATAGTTATGCTCTTACTAGATGGGAGAATCAAAATAAAGCATACCAAAGAAGAAATAGTTATGCTGATTTAATTAAAGGTAGAATGAGTAAAAAGAATCTTATTAAATACGGTATTATTTAAAATAAATAAATAGTTCTAGTGAAATTTTGTTCACTAGAACTTTTATCGTATATTTGCATTAGTAATAATAATAAAAATAAATAGATATGCCAAATGTAATAAATTATGGAAATCCTGTTCCATTAAGAGCCCCTCATCGTAGAAATGTAGAAGCATTTACAAATGCTCTTAATAAAATTGATGAGAAAGCTAAAGAGAGTTTACAAACTCAGAACCAAATTAAAATGGCTTTAGCTAATTTAGATATTAATGCTGCTGAAGATAGTTGGAAAGCTGGATATGTTAGAAATATTCAGAATCAACTCGATGATGCTGCTATGTATGGAGATTATTCTCGTAGTCTTAATACTGCAAGAGAACTTGCTGGTCAAGTAGCTTCTGACCCTGCTGTTCTTGGAAGAGTTAGAGCACAAGCTGCATATAAAACTTTTATGGACAATCTTGATAAGAGACAAGATATTACTCAAGATGTTAAAAATTGGGCTAAAGATAACAATCCTTATCATTATCAAGACCAAGTAGATAAGGAAGGACATATTATTGGTGGTACAAATTGGGAACCAAATAGAACTCCAGTTAGTACTGTTGATTTAAGTAATCTTATGACTAAAGCAAAACAATGGGTTGCTGTTCATAAAGGTAGTGGAGTTAGTGATATTAAATATGTTGATGCTGATGGTAATCTTACTTCTGACCCAGGTAAAAATTTTTATGGTTTAGCTTATAAGAAATCTGGTAGTTGGGAATATGTTAGTGAGAAAGATTTAAATGATGCTCTTAAATCTGCTATTGATACAACTCCTGGTGCTAGAGCAAGTCTTCAACAAGATTATGATGTTGCTCTTTGGAAATATAATAAAATGACTCCTGAAGAAAAGAAGAAGAATATTGATTCTGATATTACTGAAAATGGTCTTCTTCTTAATCCTGAAGAATATCTTGCAAAGAGAGTTAAACCTGGTATTCATGCTATGAGTTATTATAATAGCGGTTCGGATATAGAAGTTGGTAACGGACAAGCTGCATATAGACAAGATGTTGCTGCACGTCAAGCTGCGGCTCAACAAGCTGCTGCATTAAATATGAATCTTGATGCTACAAACGAAGGTGCTGCTATTGATGTAGAAGTTCCAGATATTATTGGCACAACTAAAGCTGGTCTTGATGAAACCCTTAGTACTATTAGAACTTTGTTCCCAAAACTTTCTAAGAGTAATGCTTTTCAAAGAGGAATTAGAAAAGGAGATTATGATGGACTTGCTAATCTTTGTCGTCATAGTATGACTAGTAACGACCCAGTTGTAAGACATCAAGCTAGACAAGCAATTACAGCTTTAAGAACTTATGGTAATCAATATAATCATTATGTTGCAGGTCTTAGTAAACCTGAACAAGATGCTGTGGCTTTTGATGCTGCTAGACGTGCTGGTTCTAGATTACCTGCAAATAATGAGTTTACTAGAGAATATAATCAACAGATTAATCATTTATTTGATAATGGAAAAATTAGAGAACTTGGTTATAAATGTTATGATGATGAACAATACAATGCTATTTCTCAAGCAATGGGTTGTCATTCTGAATCAGATTGGAGAAGAAAAGGTTTTAGAATTACTTCTGTAAATGGACAAAAGACTATTACTTTTGACAAGAACAATACTTGGCTTTCTAAACTTAGTGATAGTGTTGATTCTTCTATGGGATTTTGGAAAGGTATTGGCAGTAGTTTTAGTAATGCTTTTACTGGAGGTGGAGCTGGAATTATAGATATGTCTGATGGTTCACAAGTTCGTAATGCTAATTATACATTTAAAAATATCGGAACAATAAATGTTGCAGGTATTGATATTTTAAATCCAGCATCTAATAGTCCAGCACAAGCTGCTTCTTGGAGAGCTAATACGATAAACCAACGTAGAGGTTTTGGCAAAGTTCCAGTTAACTCTAAGATGTATAGTTCTACTTTTGATAGAAATGCTTTATTTGACAAATATACAAGTGGGCAAATCAATAAAGAAACTTACGATGTTGGTCTTGCTAAAATTACTCACGATGAAGATAATCTTACCAACCCAAGTTTATTGATGAATGCTGCTTTATATGTTGACGGTAAACGTATTCCTGAAGACGAAAAAGCTAAATACATTGAAGCTATAACTCAAGCTAAACAAGAGAACGTTCTTAATGTAACTGTTGGTAGAAATCATGGTTTAGCTCAAACTGTTACTGAATTTAATATTGGTAAAGCTAAGAATAGTACTCCACAAACTATTACAATGGTTGGAGCTAATGGTTCTACAGTTCTTCAAAGTTATGAAAGAAATACTTCTACTTTAGCTAGAGATGAAGCTACTCAATTAAATATTAGTGGTACTTCTAAGACTTTAGGTAATGGAGCTACTATTAGTAATGTTACAAATAGTAACGCTCTTCATACTAATGCTTATGGTAAACGAACTGTTATTACTAGAAGTCAAGCTGAAAATATTTTAAGACGAGAAATCAATCGTCAGCAAATAGCTGATGCTTTGTATACAGGAGAAGGTGAGAATGTTATAGCAAGTGCTATTGCTAAATTATTAACTGAAGCTGGAGAACCAGTTAATAATATTACTGTAGCACAAGAATTTAAATTTATTAAAGATAACTATTAATATGGATTTTGAAGAAATAAAAAATATGGCTACTAACGGTGCTAGTTATATAAATCCTAGCCCTAGTAAAAGTAAGAAGAATCCAAGTCCTAAAATACTTAGTACTATAGACCCTAAAAAGATTGCTGAATTAGCAACTGGTTTTGCTGATAGAGAAATCAATGAAGGTCTTACTAGTGGTAAAGTTCTTACTAATCAAGCTGATAAAGCAGACCAACTTCGTCATTATGGAGTTACTCCAAATGCTAGTATAGTTGACGTAGATAAGGTTCTTGCTGAATCTCAAAGTAATCTTCGTAAGTTAGGTTCTGCTGTTAGTCAAGCAGTAGTTAATGAAATTGGTCTCGGCACTGTAAGAGGTGCCGCAGACCTTTTTGACCTTATAGGCAATGTAGTTACAGGAAATGCTGCTAATAACGATTATACTAACCCAGTTAGTGAAAAGATTCAAGAATGGCAAGATTACTTTAATACTGAAGTTGCTCCTATTTATGCTGACCCTAATTTAGATATAACTAATGGTGGTTTAACTAATTTTGGTTGGTGGGCAAGTAATATGCCAAGTATTATGAGTTCTGTTACTTTATTACTTCCTAGTACAGCTGCAACTAAAGGTTTACAATGGTTAGCTAAAGCTTCTGCTGCAAGTAAACTTGGAACTGCTACTCGTAATGGAATTAAAGCTCTTGTTGGAATAGATAGAGCTCTTGGTAAAGAAGGTAGAACTCTGAATAAATTTCAACAAGGAGTTAAAACTCTTGTAGATGCTCCTATTAATGGTCTTGGTGCTAGAACTGGACGATTTGTAGAAACAGGTTTAAATGCTACTCTTAGTAGAACTATGGAGAACTATCAAGAAGCACAAGGTGTATATAGTGATGTATTTAATACAGCTACTGATACACTTAATAAAATGACTCCACAAGAGTTTACAGAATTTGTCAATAGGAACCAAGATATTTATGATGAAGCTGGTGGGGATAATGCTAGTAAAGAAGATATTGCTAGAGTTATTGCTCAAAAGTCTGCTAATCAAGACTTCCTTACTAACTATGTAAATATTGGTTCTGATATTCTTCAATTATATGGTTTACGAAATATGTGGAAAGGTTTAAAGAATGGAGTTAGTTCTTCTACTTTAACTTCTGCTGCTCGTAATGCTAGACGAACACTTGGTAAAACTCCTGAAGAAATAGCTGAAATGGAAGCTAAACAATCTTTTTTAAAGAAAGCTGGTCAAAAGATTATTGATAAAGCTTTAGATGAAAAGACTGTTATTGCTGGAGAACTTAGTGAAGGTCTTGAAGAAGCAGTTAACTATATTTCCCAAATGGAAGGTACTCATCTTGGTAATGTTTATCTTGGACTTGAAAGTGATTCAGCTTTTGATGATAGACTTCAAAAGTATATGCGAAGTGGAGGTCTTTGGGATAGTGTATTCTGGGGAGTAATGGGTGGTGTTGTATTTCATCATTTAGGCAGTGGTTTTGGAAGAATTAGCCAAACTTTAAAAGATAGAGCTGATTCTAAAACTGACGAAAGAACTGGTGAAGGTAAACCAAAATCTATGTTTAGTCTTAGTGAAACTTCTGAAATCAAAGCTCGTAAAGCTAATATTGAATCTTGGAACAATAGTATAGAAAACTATTGGAACCAAATGTCCCAAATTAAAGACGGAAATAATCCTTTTAGTGTTAGCAATGAAGATAAAACTTTCAATAACGATTTAGATAAAGAAGCTGCTGCTCAACGAGCTTATGATGAACTTCTTACTGGTATGACTTTAAATGCTGCTCATAATGGAAATCTTGGTATGCTTAGAAGTTATATGTCTAGTGATGATGTTCGTAAAGCTATGGTTGATAAAGGTGTAACTGATGAAGCTAATTCTAAAGCTGACCAACAAAAAGCTTTAGATAAGATGGATGAAGTTACTGCTAGTTATGAAGCTGAATTAAAGAAACTTGTCAATTTAAGTGAAGCAGTTAGAGTAACTAAACATACTGATGATATTCTTCCTATAGAGTTCTTGCAAAGTATTGCTACTAATAACGTTGTTAATAAACAATACAATGATAAGATTAATACTCAAATTGATGAACTTGATAAGCAAATAAATACTGCTTTTGACAATGAAGATATTAAAAATATTTTAGGTCAAGATTATACTCCTGAACAATATCAAATTGCTGCAAGTACAGCTTTGCTTACTAATGAACTTCGTACACTTCAAGCTGAAAGAAGTCGTCTTCTTAGTGATAAAAAGAAGATGAATAATATTAGTACTAAAGTTGCTGTTGATAATATCAATAAGCTTATGAATAAGTATCAAGATATGATTGATACTAATAGTTTAAGATATGCTCTTCACGAAGCTTTACAAGGTGCTTATAATGATGAAGGTAAAGTACAAAGTTTTAGTAATCAAGCTAGTACTACTCTTGCTAATTTGCTTAGTGGTACATCAAATTCAGGAGTTCTTCTTAATGATGAAAGTATTATTTCAGGTTTAAAGAACTTTGCTGAGAAGTTCTCTGTTAGTCCTAGAATTGCAGAATTTGAAAATCCTACTGATATAGTTAATCAAGTTAGAGAACATGGAACTTATCTCAGAAGGATTAATCAAAAACTTCAAGCTACTGATAAAATTGGAGTAAATGGAACTGATGGTACTCTTTCAGCTTTACTTGTTAATAAGACTGCTCTTGAATTAAGACGTGCTTATAATGAAAGTAAAATGGTTAATAACGCTGATGAACTTGCTACAGAGATTTCATTTATGAATAATACTATGAATGAAGGTCGTAAGAAAGCTATTGATTCAGCTTATGAAACTATTACTAAATTATCAGATAAGTATGGTAATGATAAATTTGCTGCAAGAATAGGTGATGCTATTGGAGCTTATTATCAAAGAAGTAAAGATGATATTGATTCTATTCTTGATTTTATGAATGAAGATGATAAATCTGCACTTAATGATGCTCTTGATGTTCTTAATCTTACTAAAGGAAAGAATTATCGTTTAGGAGAACAAATTCAAGGTTTCCTTAGTCTTCGTCAAGATATATTTGATAGTCAAGAAAGAGAAGAAAGTCATAATGTTAATAATCCAGATGATAGTAATAATGGTGCTGAACCAGAGAGTACAACTACTCCTCCCCCTAGCACGCAAACGACCTCAAATCCTGCGTCACAAGCCACTCAACCTCAGCAGCCTATTAATCAATCGGCAAGCACTCCACAGTCGCCTACAGCGCAAGGAAACACGCCTACAGGCAATTCACAATCGCAAAGTGAGCAGCCAACGGCACGCAACGAAGTGGGTGAGCGGGTCACAGAATTTTTAAATAGTCATAGTTCTATAAAACCAACTAATATAAAAGTAGATAAAAATGGTAATGTTTCTAGTGGTGAACTTACTATTGATAATAATGCTAGAACGGAAGATATATTTGCTTTTATGGGTAATGCAGATTTATTTGAAAATCCTGAACTCGCTAATATTCCTAGTGCTACTGTAGAAAGAAATCCAAGTTTTGAATATGATAATAATAGTAATCCTATTATTATTCAAAAAGGAAAAATTGACGTACAATTAGTAACTGGTCAATCCAACGCTTCTACACCTTTTACGGGGGGGTCTTCTGGTTCTAATGCTAGTACATCTACACAAAGTAATACTAGTACTAATCAACAAACTGCCCAACAACAAGCTCAACCAGCTACTCAACCTCAAGTTGTAGATAGAGCTGAACTTACTGCTAATTTTATGGGAAAACTTAGAACTAGTGGTAAAGAAATTAAAGCAGGTAATTTAACTGCTGAAGAGTTTATTAAATCTCTTAAAGATGAAGGTATTGCTCTTGGAGCAAGTCAAGAAGATATTGACGGAGCTATAACCAGTGTAAAAGCTGTTATGAATAACCTTCTTGGAACTACTTTTGCTTCTAGTGTTGGTGAAGTTATGCTTGCTAGTGCGGTAGAGGAATATAAACCAAGTTTATCTTTCGGAAATGAATATAAAGATGCTGCTAATAATATGCTTAAAAATTATGCTTCTGAAGTTAAACTCAGACAACATAATGGAAAGTATTATGGTAATCTTGAAGATTTACTCCGATATATAAATGAACATAGTCCTAGTAAGAATACTGCTGATTTCATTTATAATAGTCTTAAAGAATATCTTAAAACTGAAGAAGGTAAAAAGCAGTTTGTAATGCTTGATGCTGATTTAGTTGATGATGCTGAATTTATGACTAATGTTCGTAAAACTGCTGGTGAACGTAGAGCCGAAGCTATTAAAGCTGGTACTCTTAAACGAGTTAATATTCGTGGGCTTAGTGAAGTAGTTCCTCCTGATAGAATTGATGCAAGTTTAGCAGAACTTGATAAAATTAAAGAAGGTGATAAACTTACTGTAAAGAAAGCAAACAAGCTTGCTACTAATACTGATGTTTTATTAGTTCAACATAATGGAGTTACTGTTGGTTGGATGGGTATTCCTACTTTTGATGTATCAACAGGAAGATATATTCAAGTTAACGATTGTATCAAATATACTGTAGGTAGGTCTGCTGAATATGATGGTGCTGTTAAAGATTGGATTCTTTCTATAGCTGACCCAAAAGATGAAGATAGTAGAAAACTTAACGACCTTCTTTATAAAATAGCGTTTGATAAGAAATATGATGGTTCATTTGTTGAGAAGTTTAAGAATAACCCTAGAGTTCAAGAAGCTGTAAAGAACGATTTTATAGTTATTAACGAAGATAAAGGTTTTACTTATGATAAAGCTCTTGATGGTATGGTTAAATTGTGGAGATATAATCCTAATGTATCTTCTTTTAATCCTATTCCTGAAAGTATTAAATTGTTCTTTGATAATCTTAGAACTAGTTATCAAACTAGTTTAGCTTTGATTAATAATAATCAAGAACTTACTGTTAGTAAAATAAGTAAAGGTGAACTTCTTAGACTTGCTCCACATGGAACTCCTGGAGAAGCATTTAGATTTGCTCAACCTGCAAGTATTGCTATTAGTAGTAAAACTGATGCTAGAATAGCTTTAGCTAGAAGTCTATCTCAAATTGAAGTTAGCGGTAAGCAAACTAATGATAATCTTGGTTTTAAAATGAATCAAACATTAATTGCTATCGATAATGGAAATGGTACTATAGATTATACTAATGCTTATCCTGTAAATTGGGGAGTTACTAACTATGAGAAAGATGGTAAACTTATAAATATGCCACATAGTAAAGTTCTTGCTGATTTAACTAACGCTATTGAAGGTCAAATTATTGATAGACTTACTAATCTTCAGAAAGGTGATAGTTTAGCTAATTGGAATGAGTTTAGAAGTTTTCTTGATACTCTTCTTGATTATAACAATAATAGTACTCTATTTAAAACTAGTGGCGTTTTCCATCGTAACAATGGACTTACTTATATTAATGCTGGAACTAAAGCTGTAGCACTTTATGCTTGTGATACTAAACGTACTGGTGCTCCTACACAACTTGTGTTTATGGAACATGGTAAAAAAGTTAGTAGTTATAGCTTGTTAGATAATGGAGCTGAAGCTAGTAAAGCACTTGTTCAATTCCTTAGAGAAAACGCTACTGTAAACTTTGCTCACGAACTTCTTAGTAGTGATAATAATACTTCTATTCCTTTAAAAGGTTTTGTAAGTAGAAATGCTGATGGAAAACTTGTGATTAATATACCTGAGTATAATGGTAAAAATGGTTTTAATCATGTTGAAGAATCATATAATGATTTTATGATTAAGAATGATTTACTTAGAGTAGATTTAGCTCAAGTTGATGGAAGTAACTATTCAAGATTTTCATCTAATATGAAAGCTAATAGCGTACTTGAATTTACTGTAGGTGATGAGGTGAAACAAGAAGAAGAAAAGCCACTAGAACCCCCCCGTAAAGAGAATGTAACCACCAATACCATTGACCAAGTTAAATCTATTATTGAAAGTGATAGTAAAACTAAAGGTCTTGATATTGCAAAAGCTATTCTTCCTGAAGAAGCTGTAAATCTTCTTAATAATGCAGGCAAATTAACTAGTATTTTACCAGAAAATGTTATCTTTGCAAATGACAGAATCGAAAAGTTTAGAGCTTCTGAAAAGAATAACAATATCAACGCTATGTATGAAAAAGGAGATATTGTCGTTGGTGATGATTTCTTTAAAGAAACTAGTGGTCGTCAAGTAAGAATACTTATTCACGAAGGTCTTCATAAAAGACTTCATGATTATGGTCCTTCTCAACACAGAAAGTTCCTCAATAATATGACTGAAATCTATGATGATTTTAGTAAAGCTATTGATGAAGACCTTAAAGATATTGCTGATGGTAATATTAAATCTGTTAGAGAAAGACGTAACTTTGAAGATACTTTAACTGACGAAGCTATAACAGATTGGCTTAAATATATAGACAGTTTCAAATTTAAAGAATATGTAGATAGAGGTCAACTTGATAGAGCTAAAGAAGAGTTTATTGTAGAATCTCTTACTAATGTAGAGTTCATTGATTATCTTAATAAAGTCAAAGTAGATGATGTTGGAGATAAATCTAGACATAGAACTGCTTGGCAAATGATTATGGACTTTATCAATAAATTGTTTAGACTTGATATAGCTGAAGGAAGTCTCAGAGAAAAAGAGTATAATGCGTTTGCTAAAGCTTTAAGTATAGATAAAAATGCTGATACAAATGTTCAAACTGAGATAGAACCTACTACAGAAGAAACTCAAGATGAACAAGTTGAAGATGAAGTTGTCGAAAATGAAACTCCTACTCCTGGAGCTGATAAAGACATAAATAATGGTGTTGATTTAGATGATGTTTATGATGATGATGATGATGTTAATCTATCCTCACGCTCAGAATATCCATCCCTCTACTCGACAATCGAAAGCCTTCCAATGGAGCAACATTCGCAATTTGCCACTTTGCTTGCGTCAGGTGACATTTCGATTACATGCAAATAAGATTAATCGCTCGCTGAGAAATAAGCCTCTCAGCGAGTTTTTAAAATATTAAATAACTTAATATAGATAGTTATGGCTAATAATTGTAGTTTAAAATTTAATGAAACTAAGGTTTACACCAACCTTAAAGCTGAAGTTGGAAACGATGATGTTTTATTTAACAGCTTAATGAGTGCAGTAATTGATGGTTCTAGACCATCTGGTTTTAACAAGGAATTTGAAACCTATTATGCTAATAATTATGGTTCTATTCCTAATACAAATGATGAAAGTAAAGAAGTTGCTACTGCTATTCAAAATTTTTATGCTAATACAAATTTTGATGTAAATGCTCATACAACTGATTCTGCTTTCATTTCTGATGTTAAGTCTAAAGGTTATACTAGTACTGCTGCTAAAACTTGTGGTATTAGAACTACTGGTAATTTGATGTTAGCATTCTATCATAATGATTTAATTAAAGGTCGTCTTGAAGAACATGCTGAAGATAGAAAAGATAATCTCGCAAATAGAGTTATAAATCGTATGTTGGGAGCTGTAGCAACAAATATTCTTGAAGCTAGAAAAGTAGAAGCTACAAAAGAAGAAATTGCTAAAGTTCGTAAACAACTTATGAATACTAAGAGTAATGATTTTGTTAAGCTTGAGGATGAAGTTTCTAAAACTACTCCTCAACTTAGAAATCAATTTGCTACTCTTAAAGATATGCTTTCTGATAAAGTTAAATATTTTACTCAAGTTATTCAAACTGATGATAGACTTGGTGAAATTCGTTTTAAGAAAGATGATGATTTAAGTCAGCAAGAAGCAGATTGGAGTGAAAGTTTCGATATAGAAGATGATGATGATTTAAATCTTAACAATGCTGCTGATAATGCAAGTAACAACGAAAAAGATACTACTACTGCTCGTTGGGAAGATAATGGAACTAAATCTGACTTTATGAAAGATTTTAGTTTTGCTGTTCGTAGTTATCTTTCAACTATTCCTAAACTTAGTAGTACAGAAGTAAGTGCTGACGGTAAATATCAATATGATAAAAGTAATCCTCTTGGAATGGTAGATTATATGGATTTTAAAGTCGTAAACTCTGCCATTAGAGGAGATATTGAAACTACTAATATTGATGCTTTTTTAAAGAAACTTGAAGATATTGCAGAATCTAATAAAGAATATGCCGGTCTTGCTTATTTAGCTAATGACCTTAAAAAGAAACCAGATTTTGCTTATAAATTATTTCAAGTTTATAGAAGAAGAACTATAAGAAAACAGCAAGTTCGTATTGATGATAATTCTGTTTCTCCTACTAGAAGTAATAATCGTGCAGATAAACTTGAAACTTTAAGAATTAATTATCTTAATGATATTAAGTCAACTGCTCTTAATATTATGATTGAAGATACTAATGATATTCTTGGAGCAATTAAAACTAAAATAGATGATTATAAGACACTTCAAAAAACTAAAGGATTTGATTTAAATAAACAAGCATTAAGTGCTGATATTATCAACGCTATTGCTAGTCGTTTAAAGCAATATTATCCTTCTCTTGATAAAGCTGCTATTGAAAGATTCGCTAGACTTAATGGAAAAGTTGACGATAAAACTCCAAATATTGCTAATAATCTTACTCAACTTTATGGTTATCTTGAGAATACTGCAAAGTATGCTAACGAAACTCTTAATAATAAGCGAAATCTTGATAATAGATTTAAAGAAGCTAATAAGATTAAAGATAAGAAAGCTAAGAAAGAAGCTCTAGATAGTGTTCGTGAAGCTTATAAACAAGGCTATCTTTCTACTAATACAAAAGCTTATGCTCTTGAATTAGCTAAATCTTTAGCTCCATATTCTGTAGTTAATATTGATTCTAATTCTACTAATGCTCTTGGTAATCAGTCTGCTGACCAAATTAATGATAGTATGATTACTAACTTCCTTAATGCAGTTAAAGCAACTTTAACTGAACAGCAAAAAGATGGAAGCAAAGTTTCTACTGAACTTATTAATTATGGAAAGTATAAGTTCCAAGGAGTACAATACAATCTTAGTGGTATTCTTATGGAACATCGTGATGAGAATGGTGCTGTAATTAATTATGGTCTTTTCTACAAAGATAAAGACGGTAATATTCAAATCACTAATTATGCTAGAGATATGGTTAATATCTCTTTGTTCGATGGTGCAGGAAATCCTAATACTAAAGATAATGTTCTTTATTCAGGTATGTCTAAAGGAGATTATGTATATACAGGATTTGCTCAATACTTTAATGCAGAGCAAAATCCTAAGATGCTTATGGGTGATTACTTTATGCGTATTCCTTCTGATGCTCCAAAGAACTTTGTAGTTCATGCTCCTAGATATAAAGTTGATGGCTTGTTCTCTAAGATGCACGCTATTAAAAATGCTAAAGGTGAAGTTATAGGTAAAGAAGTTAGTGTTGATGATATTAATGAGAATCATCCAATAGTACAACAGTTTAAAAATATATTTAAACAGGAACTGTTGGATATGGCAAACTTTATCAACATTGTATTTGAAGTTAAAGAAAATACAGAAACTCTTGAAGATGGTACAGTTGTTGACCAAAGAGGAAGAATTGTATTTAATAATGACAATACTCCAATGTTTAAAAAAGGTTGGGGATTAGATGCTGAATCTGCTCGTAGAGTATTTGTTAATTATCATATTGGTAAAGGACATAAACATTTTATTGAAAAGAAAGGTGATAGTTGGGCATTTAATGGACTTCTTTTTAAAGATGATAGATTTGTTCTTACAGATTATAAAACTGGTACAACTACAAAGTATGGTGACGATTTATTAAAATACTTGTTTCCTTCTCTTTACGGGGGGGCTAGAGATGGCTTTATTCCTTTCACCACTAATGCTAATGGTGAAGTAGAACTTAACCTTAGTGCAGACCAAGAAGCTATGATTACTAGAATGGTTAAAGGTTTTGTAACTGACTATTCTAATAATGCTATTACTCGTATGAGCGAATATAAAGACCTTGATATTAATAATCTTATTAATGAAAAGAATAGCATTGATTTTGCTCTTAATCATAGACTTATGTATATTGCTTTTAATGATATATTTGAAGGTGATACTAAGTTCTATAAAGATACTCAGACTTTCTTGAAAAGAAGTAAAGAATCTCAAGCTAGTGGTGTTCCTTATGGTTTTGTTGATACAAGTCTTGACCTCAGAGAAAATAGCACAATAGTTCAAGGAGCTTTTCTTAATACTCCTGAAGTTCAAGCTAGACTTAAAGCTATCGGTCTTGATGTTCAACAGAAGACTAAGTTTAATGGTATTACTATTAAGAATACTGTTAGAACTAGTGAGGAATGTAAAGTAGATACTGAAGATACTACAGGTAAACTTACTGATAAAGATGGTATTCTTGTAAGAGATTTAGTAAAGAATGCTAAGCTTACTGTAAAACAAGCTAGAAATCTTATGAAAGGTTTTAGTAGAACTACAGTCAATGATGCTCAATCTTATATTACTTTTGAAGAATGGATTCGTCGTATTGCTGGTAGAGGTCAACTTAATGATTATCTTCCTTTGATTGAAGCTATTCAAGATGAAAGTAAAGAGATTCCTGCTGACTTACTGAAGAAGTTTGTGCAAGTACAGAAGAACTTCTACTATGACCAATATTATGATGAGAAACTTAATACTATTGCTCCTCGTCAAATTAAGAATGCTGAATTTGTTCTTGTTCCAAGATTTATTAAAGGAACTCAACTTGAACAAGTTTATGAAGCAATGAAAGCAAATAAGATTGACCAGCTTAATACTGAGGAAACTAGTAAAGCAGGTAAAGCTAGAGTACTTACTATCTTTGATGAGAAGACTGGTGAAGTTACTGAAGAGCATCTTAAAGATTTCAACAATAAAGCTGAAGATTATCGTGAGGAATACGATTATAATCATCTTTATACTCAGCAAGAAACTCCTCAACACATGAATGCTAAGAATAAAGCTGGTATTCAAATTATGAAGAAGATACTTGATAATATTGATAGTAATAGTCCTCTTCATGCTTATAAAGAAGATTTCTTCAATATGTATGTTGCTAATATTAAAGATAGTTTTAATAAGCTTGTTGACGAATTAAAGATTTCTCTTGATGAAGATGGTAATATTAAATTTGATGAGAGTGGAAATATTACAGGAGTAGATATGCAAGTATTCTTTGATAAACTCAAAGATGAGTGTATGAGACTTGGTCTTGATAGTAATATGATAGACTTTGTTACCCTTAATGCTAGTATGCCTATAGCTGCTAATGGTTGTCCAAATCCTGTAATGCCTACTTATCTTAGTAATGTAGTTAATAAGCTTGAGAGTATTTCCCAAGCTATGTTTAATAGTACTATTACTCGACAAGAACTTCCTGGTTTTCATGCTGCTCAGATTACTAATGTTGGTTTTAAAGCAACTAAAGACCAAGTTAGTTATTCTAAAGAATTAAAGTATCATCCAAATGGTGAACGCTATATTGAAATAATGCTTCCTGCTAGTAATTTTGGCTTTGCTAAAAATGCTGATGGTACTTATAAAAAGAGCAAAGAAGAACTTCTTAAAGAACTTCAAGATGCTGGTCTTGATACTCTTATTGGTTATCGTATTCCAACTGAGGGTAAACAATCTGTTTGTGTAATGAAAGTAGTTGGTTTTCTTGATGATGCTCAAGGTTCTACTATTGTTGTTCCTGATGATTGGGTTTCTCAAACTGGTTCTGACTTTGATATTGACTCTGTATATGGTATTCAATATAATACTTATATTGGAAGAGATGGTAATATTAAAAGAGCTACTTGGAAAGATACTGTAACTGAAAATGATTGGCTTAATTATGTAAGAAGAGAAACAGGTCTTAGACTTTCTGGTATCGACAATGAAAAATTTGAAAATATTAAGGCTGATGCTAAAGCTTCCACAAAAGCTGAGGCTAGAGATGCTAGAAAAGCAGAAATAGCAGAAATTAAAAATAGATTTGATGAAATTGAATCAGAAGCTTATTTTAATCTTGATGACGATACTAAAGAAGTTATTAAACTTATTCACGAAAAGATTAATGAAGCTTATGGACCAAAACCATCTAAAGCCAAGTATCAAGAACAGCTTGAAGTTGAAATATCTACTCTTACTGGTAGATTAGAAGAGTTCAAAGATATTTATATTGAAGAAGAATTAGATGCTATAAAAGATTATATTGAAGCTAAAAAACAAATTCTTAATAATGTTATAAATGGATTTGAACTATCTGATGATTTTGATTATAATGCTATTAAATCTGAAAAGATTAAGAGTGCTATAAAAGCTTATAAAGATGAACAATTACGTTTAGCTAAACAAATTGCTAGAAGTTCTAGACTTTTACAATTTGAAGCTTATAAGAAGAAGTTTGATAGTGATGTTATTGGTAACAATACTCGTGAAGCTCGTAATAATAGACTTCTTGATGATATGATTCATATTCTGCAAGCTAATGAATCTCTTGAAGAGAACCTTTCTCGTTCTAATTTTGAGAGTATTATTGCAGCTCGTGATAAAGTCATGAATCCAGTAGTTAAAGAAGTTCGTGAAGCTAGAAGTCCTTATGACTTTCTTGACCAAGCTGCTTATCAAGAAGATGTAATGAGTGGTGCTAAACTTAAAGCGTTTAGTGTTACTAGAGATACTTTCTGTTCTGTATGTAATACAGTTCATCCTCATATTACAGATAAATATACTATTAAAGTTGCATATAGTAAAGATAAGTATAATCTTGAAGAACTTCAAAAGAGATTTGAGAAAGTAGAAGAAACTGATGAAGGTTATGTTGTTACACATAATACTCTTGGTTGGACAAATGATAATAAAAATGTAGATGGTTATATTCTTACTGCATACAGTTCTCAGACTACTGCTCATATTCTTGATGCTGTTAAGGAAGGTGCTATTCCAAATGTAAATGATTTTACTTTTGCAGTATATAAAACTCTTGCTGATATTGGTAGTAATTATGATACTGCTGTAGGTTTTATTATGCAACCTGCTATTACAAAAATTGTAAATGCTTATAATGCTAATAAATCTATTTATTCAGATAAACATAATAAACCAATAGAAGAAGCTATTAGGTCATTAGGCAAAGAGATTCTTAATACTTATCATATTAATACTGATAAAATGAATCTTGGTGAAATAGTTGCTAGAGTTAATGGATTACTTGGTACTAAGTATAGTTTAGACAAGCATAATGATATTACTTTATCACCTGATGAGTTAGCAAAGAGATTGCTTAATGATAAAAACCGCCCCGTAAAAGGAAGTATATATCAACATGATTGGGGTGTTCTTTTTGCTTATAATGATTTAGCTAAACTTTCTGATAAAATTGGTTCTACTGCAAGGGTTTGTAATCCTGATAGATTTGGTGCTAAACAAAGTATTTTCGCTACTCGTAAAGTATTTAATGATATTGCAGATTTAATTGAAGATGAAAATCCAGCTTTAGTTGTTGGAACTTCTTCTATTGTTAATAGTATCTATGCAGGTTATGACCCTACTAAAGGTTTAAGAAGCTATATTACTAGTAATGCTAAAAGTGCATATCCTAGTCTTAATGCTTTCTTAAAATATGCTAGTGCTCCTTCTATTCTTGTAAATAGAATGTTGTTTGATACAGAACAAGATAATTTTAGAATAGCTAATAGAGCTATTGAAGTTATAAACGGTAGTAATAATGTTACTGAGAAAGATTATAAAGGTTTTACTCAGTATATTCTTAATACTGCTTATAAACAAACAGATGCTGTTGTAAACAACTATACTTATGATGTAGAGAAGAAACAAACTATAGTAAATAAAGAATTTGATGAAACGGATGAAGCTCTCAGAATTATGGGTTATGGTTGTACTCCTGATTTTACTTTTAATGTTAAAGATGTAACTAATCCTACACAAGAAGAAGTAAATGCTTGGAGTAAACTTAGTCCTGCTCAAAAAATTAGTTGGCTTAAAGCTAATAGTGTTGATGCTGGTATATTCACTTATATAAATACTAATTTATTTAATGAATATGAAATGAATAGAGACGGTCAAAGTCGTCAAACTATTCGTTTTAACGAAGATGCTGTTGATAACGAAACTGCTTATAATCTTTTTGATACTGCATTTAGCTCAGATAATCCATTAGTTAAACTTGCTGCTATGGATATGGTTAAGTATGCTTTTGTCGCAGAAGGTTTTAAAATAGGTAGAGGTGCTATTAATAAATGTATTAAAAATACTGCTCTTCGTGATGAAAACACTTTTGTTCAATTTAATGGTGCTAGAACTAGTATTATTGCTCAAATTAAAGCTCAAGTAGATAATGCAGTTGCTAGAACTGATTTAGTTGAACAATATCTTAGAAGTGACCCAGGAGTTACTAATGTTCCTCATAAGTTTATGAGTAAGAAATATAGTTCTATGTTTAAAACTGTAACTAGAGGAATGTATGAATTTAGTTTGGACGATAAAGATAACGCTATCGAATTTGGATTTGCTAGAGAAAGTAATGCAGAGTTTGTTCCAATACAATTTAATAACTATATTTATATTACTAAAAAAGAAGGTAACGAAAGTGTTACTAGATTGTATAAGATTGTTTCTCCTGACCTTGGTTCTGGTATAGGTTTTGCTTATCCATTAAATGGTTTGGACGCTGGTGAAGATAGAGAAGTTAGTATTAATAATGCTAATAATAGTGTTCCTCTTCCAAGTTATTATGAAGTAGTTATTGATAACTTGATGAACAGTGAAGTTGCTGATTATACATTAGATGAATTAAATGAATTGTATAAGAAGCATGTTGCTACAACAAAAGTCAATAAAGTCAAAGCTGTTACACATTTTGATATAATGTCAGATGCTAATAATGATAATGGTGGAGCTAAAGATGCTATTGATAAGATTATTAAAACTTTCAACGATTATGAAGGTAATAGAATCTTTATTCAGAATATGTATCTTTATGATAAAACTAAATATGATTCATTTACTCCTCCTATTCATGTTGAAGGTGAAACTATTTCTAATGGTGGTGAACCTATTAGTATTAATGGAAACTTCTTATTTAGACGTGCTACTAAAGTAAGTATTGAAAGTCATAATATTCGTACAGGAGAACATATTGAGGAAAAACCTCAACTTGTTGAAATAGTTAAGGAAACTCCTATGGCTAGTTCTCGTGGAGAGGTAACTCTTGGTTCTGCAAGTTCTAAACTTGAACAAAGTCTTAGAACTACAACTGATTCTTTTGAAAAGAATATAGTAAAAGAACTTAATCGTAGAAGTGGTCTTGGAGATATAGAAGCCGGAAAACTTATGCGTCAACTTCGTGGAGAAGGATTTGAACAAAGTACTAAAGGCTATAAAGAGTTTAAAGATAGCGTATTCTATAGCGGTTATGCTTATCTTAAACATAAAGTTAATAGTACTCTTGGAAAGTTTAGTCAATTCTACAGAGATGAAAATGGTAATTACTTTGCTATCAATAGTCCTGAAGTAATCAATGTTATTAAGAATAATCCTGCTTTACAAAGACAGTTCCTTGAAACACTTGCTGATGCTAATGCTATTGTTGATAAATTTGGAATTATTAATCAGATTAAAGCTGATGAAATTGAGAATCCTACTTTGAAATTCTACATTGATGAAATGCAGAAGATGATTAAGGAACTCAGTAATAGTTCTATTATTGATGATGCAGAAGTTAAGTTTGGACTTGATTATCTTCAGAAACTTAGTAATGACCCTAATATTCAAAATGGAATAGTTAGTATATATGATGGTTTCCATTCTAGTGGTTGGCTTGATGCTTGGTTTGGCGATTTACAAGAACAAGGTAACAGTCTTGTTCAAGTAGTTACTAGAAAAGTAATGGCTGATATTCGTGCTAAAGAAAGTCAAGCAAAAGATTTTGCTGTAGCTTTTGGAAAACATTTTGAAGACATTAAAGCTAGAGCTGCTAAAGTTGGTGCTTCAGTTGACCTCAATAAGATATTTGATAAGAACGGAAATATAGTTCGTAATTATACAGATAAATTTGTTGAAGATATTAAAGAACTTAAACGTAATGTAGCTAAAGCTAGAGTTAATGTTCAAGAGAATCCAATGGAATATATTCAAGCTAAACATAAACTTGATAAGTTCCTTCTTGACCATGTTAATCGTGAATATGTTGATAGTTATTATCAGAAACTTTATAATGAAGATGAATTTATTATTAATAATCATCCTCAAATTTATTCTGAGTACGTTAAACTTCGAGAAGCTATTAGACAAATTAATAGTCGTAGAATTGATGGAATTTTAAGTAAAGAGTTTGAAGATAAACTTGTCGAACTCAGAACTAAGATTAATGATTTAACTAGTCAATTTATTGGTAATGAGTATAAACCAGCTTATGAATATGGTTTCCCTGGAACTGAACAAGCTCCTGATGGTAGTATTATTGTAACTAATCAAGAAGTTTATGATAATGCTCGTAAGCAGTCTCTTAATGATGCAGTTCAATTAGACCAATATCTTAGAAGAATTAAAGATATTAAAGAAGAATATACTGCTAAAGAGGAGAAAGAGGGTTTCCGTGATATGCTTGATAAAATGCTTAATATTATTGATAATGCTGAAATTAGAGATTCTAATGGTAAAGTTACTACTCCAACTAGTCAGCTTGAAACTAATAAAGAGTATAAGAAAGCTAAAGAATGGATTGCTAATAATGCTCATTGGTCAGTAGATGATGTTCTTAAAGTTCGAATTGAAGATGCTTATAAAAAGCTTGGTATTACTAGCGGTAAAGCTTCTAAAGCTAGAGCACTTATTAAAGAAAAGCTTGCTAAAGGCGAACAGATTTATGATGAATTTGGTAATATTGATGCTAGTAAATTTACTAATACAGAGATTGCTGCAATTAAAGAAGACGTAGAACGTAATTATGGTACAAGTAATACTTCTTTATTCTCTGATAGAAATCTTATTAATTCAGCTGAACCAACTAATGAAGCTGCTCCTAGTGAGTTCTTTAAAATGCTTAATAGTGGCGATATGACTAATCCTGAGTATCAAGAGATTATTACTAAGATTAATAATATTACTCGTAAATATTATAATAGTGCTGCTAAAATAGTTGAAACTTCTAAGATGAGTATCGAAGATTTAAAAGCTCTTGGAGACCTTTATGATGAATTAGATAAAACTAAGAAACATAAAGGAAAAGGCAGTTACGATGCTTATCAAGCATATAGCAAATATGCTAAAGAAAATGTAAACGAACAAGCTTATTATTCTGAAGAAGATGAAGCTAAGAAGCGAACTGAACCAGAGTTCTATACTTTATGGAAGCGAGTTAATGCTAGATATGAAGTTCTTAGAGATAAGAAAGGTAAAATAGTTATTGATGAAACAACTGGTAAAGCTGTTTATGATTTAACTAAAGCACCAACCCCTAATCATTGGCTTTATACTACTATTGCTCCTAATGATGCTTATTGGGAAGATTTAAATAAAGATAATCCTAAAGAAGCAGCTAGACAAAAGAAAGAAGTTGAGGATAAAACTAAAGCTCAAGAGTTCCTTAGTAATACTCTTGAAACTATTAATACTCCTCAATATTATAAAGCTAAAAATGCTGCTCTTGCAAAAGGTATCGCTTATTATAAAGAATGGTATGATAACAATCATGTTTACAATCCATTTACTCATGCTTATGAAGCTCTTCCTATTTGGAATAGAACAAGAGTTATTCCTAGTATAGATAATGGTGAGTATTCTCCTAATTGGACTCAGACTACTCTTACTCCTAAAGCTCATTATAAGAATCCAAATTATATTGAAGGCTATACAGATAATGAAAATTATAAAACTGTTGAAACTGATGATAAAAATGGAACTACTCATGTTCCTGGTTATGATAATAATTTAGGACTTAATGAGTACGAGCAAGAAGCTAAACAATATATTCAAGATACTCTCATGAGTTTTGCTAAAACTGAAACTGCAAAGAGAGCTATTGCTAGTGGAATGGCTCCTCATAGAGCTAAGAAAGCAGAACATGATGCTAAATGGGCTGCAAAGCAAGCTAAAGAGTTTATTGGATTTAGTGATATGCTTCCTAGTGGTAAAGATAGTTGGTATGAGAAGATTGATTACTCTGAAGATAGAACTATCGATATGCCTATGTTAATGACTCAACTTAAAAATAAGGAGAGTGTTGACTTGGATAATATTCGTAGTACTAAACCGAAGAGAGAAACTTATGCTAGTGATGAAGCTTATGAAAAAGATTTAGAAGCTTATCAAAAACGTATTGATGAAGCAATTAAGAAAAACGAAGAAATACATCAAAAACTTCTTGATAGAGATTATATTGGTGCTATTCAAGATTTCATTAGTGCTGCCGGACATTATAATGCTATTCAAGACAATAAACAATTATTGTTCTATACACATAGAATGTTAGGTAAGATGAAAGCTTATGATACTAATCTTGGTTGGAATAACTTACGTAAAGATAGTCAAACTAGTACAAGTGATGAAACTTCTTATATTGAAAAAGCTGATACTCGTCTTCAAGAACAATTTGATAACTGGGTTCGTAGATTAGTTTATGACCAATATAAAATTCCTCAGAATAAGTTAACTAGAACTGCTAGTATGCTTCAAAGTTTTACTAGTGCTAAATTTATGATGTTGAATATTACTGGTGGTATTGGTAATATAACTGTTGGTGAATCTGCTATTGCTGGAGAATATATAGCTAAAGAATACTTCACTCCTACAGGTTGGTTAAAAGGAAAGAACATGTGGAGACACGCTATTCCAAGCTTTATTAGAGGTATGGCTAACGAAGATAGTACAACACTTGCTGATGCTCTTGTTAAGTTTATGAATATTGTTGACTTTGATGAAGTTAATAATAGACCTACAGTACATCTTGATGCTGATACTGTTCTTAATAAGATTAGAGACTTTATGTATAGTCCTAATAGTATGGGTGAGCATTTCATGCAGAATGGTGCTATGTTTAGTATGTTCTTTGATAATAGAATGGTTAAAGTTCCAGACGCTGAAAGTAATGGAAGACTTGGTTATGAAGCTATGACTTGGGAACAATATAAAAATAAGTTCCACGAATATGCTATGAGAAATATTATTGGAGGTAATGAAGAACTTCTTAATAAATATGAAACATTTAAAAAGGATATTCTTGCTGATGATAATAAAAAGAAAGAGTATGTTTGGAATCGTAGAGATATTAATACTGAGTTTGCTAATCTGTATCTTACAAAGGAACAGAAGAAACAATTTATCACTGAAAGAAAGAAACTTGAGAAAGAAGCTAAAGTTAAGTTTGAAGAACTTCCTACAGTAATGGACCAAGTTGACCTTAAAGATGGAAGACTTGCTTTTAAAGAAGGAAGTATTCTTGCTGAACTTCAAGCTAAATCTAAAGATAAAGAAGTAGGTGATGGTTATATGTTCCTTGGATATATGAAAGGCAAAGTTATTTCAGTTAATAAGAAGATTCATGGAGTATATGATAAACTTGGTGCTGCTCAACTCGAAAAACAATGGTGGGGTTCATTAGCTATGCAGTATCATAAACATATTTATCCTGGAGTTATGAAACATTATCGTAGAAAAGGTTATTTCAATGAAGAAAGAGGAACTAAAGAAATAGGTTGTGCTCCTGCTTTATTTGATTTCCTTACTACTCCTATCAGAAAACTTAGATATGAAAAAGAAATGTCTGATGGTCAAGTAGAAGTATTGGAAAGTCTTCAGGTACTTCTTAAAGGTTATGCTGAGTTTGCAATGAATTTACAAACTAATTGGCAGTTAATGCCGAAATGGCAAAGAGCAAGTATTGAACGTGCTACTGGTGATGTAGTTGGTGCTCTTGGTGGCATTTGTACTGCTCTTGCTGTTCGTTGTATTTGGGACGATGATGATTTGAAAAATAGTCTTTGGGGTAATCTTATGCTTTATGAAGCTGATGAGTTAACTACTCAATCAATGATGTATAACATGTTGTTCTTACCACAACAGTTTGACCAATTATGGTCTAGTCCTATTGCAGGTGTAACTGCTGGTAAAGATATAATGGCTGCTTGTAATAATATCGCTGCTTATGTAATGGATGATGATTATGACCCTAATTATACTAGCGGTCGTTATGCAGGTCAAAACAAGATTATTGTTAAACTTGGTCGTCAAATTCCAATTTACAGAAGTATTAATAACCTTGCTACTCTTGATAAAGCTAATAGTTATTATAAGACTGGTGATAATCTTCTTACTTTGATTAATATAAAAGATTGGGCTAATGATATTAGAGGTACTAGTAGTCTAGAACGTTAAATATTAAATGGTTATAGCCGCCCCGTAAAAGGAATGTATGGTTCATAAGCATTAAATAAGTTTAATCGTAGTAAATTAATTTCCTTCAACTGTTGGAGATATAAATATTATTTGTATCTTTGCAGCAGTTGAAGGTTTTCTTGTTCTAAGCAAAATGGTTTTAAAGTTTTAATTAAAATGTATGCGAAACTTTATTGCTCTATGGTGTAATGGTAGCACTACAGTTTTTGGTTCTGTCAGTGGTGGTTCGAATC